>JFJP01011448.1_pt1 | contig 13426 bp, 7 predicted proteins | sample 431651 | NCBI WGS metagenome assembly JFJP01 (sample SAMN02602958, study PRJNA72255) | Microbial mat metagenome, whole genome shotgun sequencing project. | biome: fresh water; feature: sink hole; material: water; isolation source: purple microbial (photo- and chemosynthetic) mats found in...
ACAGAATAAAATCCGACACATTGCCGTAATTTTTACGGGTATAATTCTTGGGATTACATTTTTTGCGGGTAATCCAATTACGAAAATTTGCCGCGCCAAAAACCTCATCCATAATTAATTTCATGTGAAACGCCATGTTGGTATCAAGATGAAGATAGATTGAACCGTCATCCGCTAACAATTCTTTTAAGAGAATAAGTCGTTCCCGTAAAAACTCAATATAAGCCGCCCCCGCCCGTAAATCATGGTAAGCATCTGTTTGATTTCGAGATTGAAAGACACTTTTCGTGGCAAAGGGTGGGTCAATATAAATCAGCCGCACTTGCCCACGCAACGCGGGATTTTGACGTAATAAGGCTAAAATGGCGAGATTATCACCATAATACAATTGATTAACGTCTGTGCCTGACCATAATAATTGGGTGGCGGCGGACGGCATGGCTAAAATTTCGGCAGATGTTTTTTTACCAGTGTAACTTAAGGTTATTTCAGTTGTAATATCGGTGGGTGGAAGGTCAATATCGCCTTGCCACCGTGTTTTAGAAATTCCTGTTGCCATGTTTAAGCCTCTGAATTTAACCAATTAAGGGAAATACGTTCTGAAAACATGCGTAAGGTTGTAACGATAATTTTATTAGGCCAACTCGTTTCAAGTTTGGCGTAGTCATCCCACATTGAGCCAAGCAACAAACCTGGGCCATCATTGACAAAAATTAGCTTAATGTTGAGGTGATGCTTTTGAGCATAATTTAAGACTTCATCGGCACAACTTTGATAACCACCCGTACGGTCATCTTCCTGCGCGCCGCCTCGGTCAGAGTCATAACGAGCTAGGCCAATGGCTAAAATTGTTTGCTGTGAGGAGTCATAAATTACAAAGTCTACGGGACGATTGGGGTTGGGATAATCAGCCAAAATTGTCCCTAAACGAATATCCTGCCCCGCGCGTTTTGGCCCATGAATGTGTAAGGTTGGAAAATAAGCGGTGAATAATTCAAAAAAACGTTCCGTTAAATCATACCCTTTTTTGCCCCTATCTTTATATTCCCACAGAATCGCACATAATGCTTCATCAGGCATGGGGCGGCTATTAAAAGCGACTTGCACCTCTTGAATCGGGCGGAAACTTTTGCCAAATCGCTCACAAATTTCTGCGGCTTTGGTTTTCTTCTTGAGCATTTCAACAGGTAAGATGGGGCTAACATATTTGCGGAAAACCCGCGCCAATTGAATCCGCATCCAGGGTTGTGCTACATCGGCGATTTGCATGAATAATCGCACGGATGACTCCGATGTTTTAACCAACTGACCAAATAACTCTAAAACGGGTTGATATAATTTGCAAGCATCTGCCAAAATATCAGGGTAATAATCGCCACTCGCTAAAGTAATCCATTGATACCCATTGGCCTTGTAATTTGAAAATGTGTGAGGCATATAAACTCCAATGACCTCGCATTGTACCACCAGGCCATTATTTAACCAAGAATGGGTTCAACGACCAACCTTAAAAAACCAAACTTTACCAAAAAAAGGGATTGACAAATTCCAGATACCATGCTATAGTAATGGGCAGTTATGAATGAAGCTATTTTATTTAAGGATACCATTATGTTTACCGCCACAAGTATAGAATTAAACCAACTTAATTATCAGTCACAAGTTGCTGTCTGTGATTTGGCGTGTCCAAATAAAGATTATGGTATGATTACAGTTTGGCCCTGGCTTGGCTTATTAGGAGCGTTGGAAACGGGAAAATAATTCCTGCTTTCACTCCATTTATCCAAGCCATAGCCTACAGGTTATGGCTTTTTTATTTCCTATATCCACAAATAATTGTGGACTCCAACGTAGAAATTATATGTCAAAAAATTATTGTTATCTCAAAAATTCAGCCATGCAAATTAATATCAGTGGGGCGTGTTTTAGTATTACAACATTACTACGGTTAGAGTTATCCTGGCGCGGTGGAGGCATGATTTAACCTCTAATCGCCATAAATTGTTAGGATATTCAGCCGTAGCCCCATGATGAGGTTACGGTTTTTTTGTTATATTTTTTAGGGCGGAGAACGCGTCTGGTGATGCCATGAGCCTCATAAACTCATCATGGTGGGTTCGATTCCCTCCTCCGCTACTTAAAGTTAGTCTGTCAGCTAGTCAGCGTTCAGCTAAAAGCAGTTGCTGACTAGCTGACGGTTGACAGACTTTTAGGGCGCACATGTCCCAAGGGGGCGAGATTGCTTTGCAAGCAAACTGCGGTGGGTTCGATTCCCACTGTGTCCATGAAGCTAGTCAGCTAGTGTCTCGTCAAACGTCAATTAATGGAATGGTGTTAGTCATCAGGTGACTTCTAGTCACCTGATGACTCAACAAATCACACTTGACAGGACACTAGTCAGCGTTCAGCTAAAAGCGGTTGCTGACGGACTGACTAGCTGACAGATTATTATCAAAGCCTCATAGCTCAGGGGTCAGAGCGTTCGTCTGATAAGCGAGAGGTCGTGAGTTCAATTCTCACTGAGGCTACAAATGAGCGTATCAGCTAGTCAGCAATCAGCTAAAAAGTTGAACAGTGACTAGCTGACACGCTGACCAGCTATTACTATGATGATGTTATTACTTAATGCCAGTTATGAACCATTAACCATTGTTTCGGCACAACGCGCCATTCGCTTGTTGTTGACTCATAAAGTGGACGCGGCTACCGAAGACACCATTACCATTCATGGCAACTCCCATGACCTGCATATTCCAACGGTATTACGATTGCGCCGTTATGTGAATGTGCCGAAAAGGGGTGCAAGCTGGAGTCGTCGCGCGGTGTTGCAGCGTGATGGCTATCGTTGTATCTATTGTGGGGTGGAGATGGGGCAGATGGTGAAGGGGCAACTGTTGACCAAAGCGGATTTCACGCTTGACCATATCATTCCCCGTAGCCAGGGCGGGCAAAATGGCTGGGGCAATACGGCTTGTGCGTGTGCTGCTTGTAATCAACGGAAAGGGGGCCGCACCCCGCATGAAGCGGGCATGACTATGCTGTGGGAGCCGAAAACCCCGCGCGTGAATTACATGGTGGTCTCTGGTAAAATACCTGCGGCCTGGAAATTGTATTTACGTAGTTAGTAAATGACCCAAAGGGTTTCTTTTTAACCCTTTGGGTCGCTAAACCCTGTGACCTTAGCTCATTCGGTAGAGCGTGCGGCTGAAGCCCGCGAGGTGGCAAGTTCAAATCTTGACGCATGACCCAAACGGCTAAGGGGGCTGTCTGCAACACAGTTATGAGGGCGGTTCGACTCCGCCATGCGTCTTTATTTATTCAATGTAACCCGCTTGTTGCATAATGATGTCAATGCGCTCGTTGGCACGGTCTAAAGCCTGTTGCGGGGTTAGCTCATGACGAATGGCGCGTAGGATAACTTCCGCCATCACCTGCTCTACCTTACTCCACTCAGGCAAACGGGGCCGCGGCCGTGAATTTTCTAATGCTTGTTCCGTTGTACTTAACCACCATAATTCTTTGACCAATTCGGGGTCTTCAAAGACACTTTTACGGGTGGGCGGGGTGCCTAAACGGGCCATCTCTTTCATCACCTCAGGGCTAGTGGCCCAGACCATAAAATCAAAGGCCACCTCTTTATGGGGCGCAGTAATGGGAATAGCTAAGAGCCAATTGCCAAGTTGACTAGTTTGGGTGAAGACTTTGGGAAAGGGCATGACATTAATTTGGCGATGGTCTTTTTGGCTTAAATCGGCAGGCCATGAGACGGCGGTTAAACTAACAGCGTTGAGTACCGCTGGCAAGATGTCGGGGCTACCATAATTTGCGGAGTCAGGCGAAGCCAACTCAACGGCGCGGAGAAAATCAGTTAAGGCCTGGACGGACGCGGGTTGGTTAATAATCACTTGCCAATCTTCATCAAAAATGTCCCCGCCATACGACCAATTCCACGCATTAAATTCCGTTACCAATGAACTGCCCCCTTGCCCACGATAAGCATACCCATATAACTCTTTTTCAGGTTGGATTTTTTGCGCCAATAAGGTCAACATTTCGGGCATGGTCGTGGGCGGGTTAGGCAAGTAGTCTTGGCGATAGACAAACAACTGAACATTGCCAACAAAGGGTAAGGCGTATAACTTGGGCGTTTCTTTCGGTGAAATTTTGAGCGGGAAGGGTCTGTTAGGTGGTGGCCAGAGGCAAACGACCAAAGATTCATTGATGAAATCGGGGTCTGTGGCATAACCAAATTGAAACAGGGGCGTTAAATAGCCTTCTGTCACCAACGCAGGAAACCAGGGGTCATCAATTAATACTACATCATACAGTTCCAAATTTGATTTAACATCCGTGAAAATTTTCTCTTGGAGATAATTTGAGGAGGGCATTTCAATCAAATTGACTTTATTGCCCGTGCGCTGTTCCCATTGTCCTTTTAACTTTTTTAGCCCCGTAATTTCTGTCCCTTGACGAGCCGCCATGGTGATGGTTTGCCCCTTGATGAGGGTCATCGCGGGCGTAGGGGAGGGCAGTGGGGGGCTAGGGGATTTACTACAGCCAACGAATAATAAAATGATCGTTACTAAAATAATATATCGCCATACCATGGGGCCTCACTCTCATTGCACTATAGGGCAAAGGTTGTTACAATTACGGAGTCTTTTTTCAGGAGTGCGAAAATTTTATTTTCGCGGTCAAAATAAAATTTTGACACTCCAACAGCCACGCTTACTCACGGGAAATTTTGATGAATAAACAGGAATTAGCTCGACAATACGAACCAGTATTATATTTTAGTCGCAATGGCGAGGGGCATGAAGAGAATTTTTTCCCCATGTCGGTAGATAATTTCATCGCTGATTGTCGTTTATATCAAGGTGGTGAGGCTACCCCGCTACAATTTCCCCAGGGCTTAACCGCCAAAACGTTAGGGCAAACACCCGCGCGTGTCTCCAAAAATTACTATCTCAGTTATGTGGCCGATAGATTTATCGGGCAAACAGCCAGTTGGCTTAAGTGGTTTGAAGATGATGGGTTAGTCCGTTTTAGCGTCTCAGAAGCCCCTGATGAAGTTGAGCCAGAAGAAGCCGTTTCCTTTGGTTTGATGAACGAGGTGGCGAAAAGCCAACAATTACCACCAGATATTATTACAGCTTCTATTGAACAATATCGCCCCTATCAAGATTTTAGCCGCTATCCACCCGTTTACACCTATCGAGTGATGAATAATCGTGGTTTCACGGTGATTCAATATTGGTTTTTCTATGCCTTTAATGATTGGGGAACGTCCCATAACGGCATGAATGACCATGAAGGGGATTGGGAAACGGTTTATGTCTTTTTAGAAAATAGCACCCCCGTTTATGTGGCTTACGCCGCTCACATTGGCAAACCCACCACCTACCCCTGGTCGCAAGTGCCAACCTATCAAGGCAGCCACCCGTTGGTCTATGTGGGTTGCGGCTCTCATGCTAGCTATATCGCCCCTGGCATTTATAAACCAGTAGTCGGCTTAACGGAATATGCCCAGGGCAATAGTCAGGTTCATATTGGCCCTGGCACCCAAGCCCCCTGGGGTGAGCCTGTAGATTTAAGCCAACAAGAGTGGGCCTTAAACTTTGCGGGCAATTGGGGGACAACCTTCCGCCGTTTTGGTTCTAGCGCGGTTTCCAGTGGCGTGCAAGGCCCCGTCGGCCCCGCCTGGCAATTTGATAAATGGGAACGCCCCGTTTGGATTACGGGGCTGGGATAGACCCGCCCTCTCCCACAGGGCGAACGGTATTAACTCCCTCTTCTAGGTCGGAAAGGGCTGCGGTGCTAAGTACCTAAGCAAAAGTTTTGTGGCCTATTTTATTTTAGCCCTTATAAGGGCTGCCGCAGAATTTATGCTCACCTACTACAGCTGGGCGTAAATAAGTGCGTAGTTCGCCCAGCCATTATAAGGTTCAAAACCTTATAATGGCTGGCACCTTATTTAAGCTGAACTGTAAGTACCCAAGCAAAAATTTTGCGGCATTTTGTAGGGGCAATGCCTTGTGCTTGCCCCGTTTTGGGCAGGGACAAGCCCTGCCCCTACGTCACCTACTTATATTCCGCACAAATCGGCATGGCTGCTTCTTCATGGTCTAAAAAAAGCAGTTTTTCCTTCGCCGTCAATTCTCGCCCGGCGGTATGACATGCTTGCTTAAGCAATTCATCGTGCTTCAGTAGCCATAAACGGGCAGTGCGGTCACTACTACCAGAAATAAACAAACTACTATCCGCACTAATCGCTAAACTCGTAATACGCCCCTCATGGCTAGATAATGTCACGGCTCTATCTTGGGGGGAGTTCAAATCCCACACGTTCATAGTTTCGTCATAACTGCCACTGATAAGCCAATGATTATTGGGGCTAATGGCTAACACATTCACCCAACCCGTATGGTCATGGAAAATACGGGGCGGTGTTTGCAAGTTCGTTAGGTCAATCACCCCCACATACCCCTCCCAACCGCCCGTCGCCAACCAATGTTCATCGGGACTCATGGCAATGGTTAAAATACCGTCGGTATGGTGCGTAAAAACCTGCGGTTCAGGCAATGTGGCCGTCGTTAAATTCCCCAAATCCCACAACTGCATGGTACTATCCTCGCTGCCCGTTGCTACCCAACGCCCACTGGAGCTAATGGCAATAGCCGAGACATCATCTGTATGTCCACTTAAAACATATTTCGGCGCAACGGGATTGTTCAAATCCCATAGATAAGCCGTCCCCCCTTTATGACCTGTCACCAACCCATTGCCCTGTTGATTGATAGCCATGACCAAAACATCTTGCCCCGTCGAGGGCAACCTCACCCCACCCGCTTGGGGTTTATGCAAATCCCACCGCCATACCACCCCATCATTACTATTGCTGACTAACCAATGATTATCGCCACTGATTAACAAATTACGAATCGGGGCTTGATTACCCCCCAACATAATCGGCTGGCTCAGGCTATAAGCCGCGTCTAATTGGTTAACATCACTAAAATTAACCGTCCCCGTTAATAAAGGCTGCGGCGGAAATTGCCATAGCTGAATGGTTTTATCATCACTGCCAGTGGCTAACCAATGATTATCAGGGCTAAGGACAAGGGCATGGATAGAGGCTTGATGATTATCCAATTGTAGCGGCAAGGCGTTAAAATAGTTTAAATTCCACAAACGCACAAAACCATCCTCGCTCCCTGTCACCACCCATTGATTATCCTGACTTAAGGCTACATTATTCACCCAGGCCAAATGGTCACTAAAAATAACGGGCGCAGCATTGGGGTGATGTAAATTCCATATCCGTAAATTTTTGTCACCCCCGACGGTTAAAAAGCCATCATTCCCCCACAACGCCATGTGTGTAATATAACTCTCTGGCCCAAATAATTGTTGGATAGGAGCATACATATTTTGGGCATCCCACATAAAAATGCTCCCATCCCAATTAGAGCCGATGAGAATTTGTTTATCAGGGATGACCAGCAAATCCGTCAGGTGATCTTCACCCGCTTGGTTAACTAACAAGTTTGTATCTTGCACCGAGACAATTTTGGAATCACCTAACGTCACGTCTTTAAGAAAGTCAATATTATGGAAATAAAGCTGACCATCATGGGTATTATTGCTGACCCAAGGCGGTGTGCCACCCACCGTAAAAAGGGTATGTTCATCCATGCTAAAGCCTACCGCGAAAATCATCGTTTCTTCCTCCAACGCCACATGCGAAATCAACGCCTGGGTCGCAGAAAAAGGCATGGTCAAAATCGTGGATAAATCCCAAATACGGGTGGTATTATCGCGGCTGCCACTCGCCAACCAATGTTGGGTCGGACTAAAAGCAACATCTAACACCTCCTCGGTATGCCCCCTCAAAACGTAATTTGGGGTCATATGGTGATTTAGCCACTCAGCCAACTCTTTAGCCTCCGTAATAGGGTGGTCAGGCGTGCGGCATAATGACCACAAGCGGGCCGATTTATCGCCATTACCACTCGCTAACCAACATTTATCGGGGCTGATTTTCAGGCTATAAATCGGCCCGTTCAAGGGCTGCCCCAAGGGATAGTAACGGGCTTGTTGTGGGGCCATACTTCCTGCGCCTTGTTTTTGGTCTAAGTCCCACAGCCATAACGAGCCATTTAATCCGCCCGTAATAAACCAACTCGCCTCTTGGTTAACCACCGTCGATAAAATAGAGCCTTGTTGACTGTAAATGAATTGGGGCGGCGGTAAATCTGCTTGCGTAAGTGGGCTTGCCGTAATGGTGGGTAATAATTTACTTATCTCCGTTAATGACCAAACCCCAATCACTCCATTGTCATCTGACGTAATGGCACAGGCCCCATTATGACTGACCGCCACCGCGTTTATCGTCGCTAAATGCCCCGTCAACGCAATCCCACCCGCTTGATTCAGCGTCTTCCATAACGATTCTTCAGCCGAAGCAATGATAACCCCATCAGGCGCAGTTTGTAATGATTTGACCGCTAACAGCAAACTTTGCTGCGGTGAACTGGTCAGGGAGTCGGCTTTAGTCGCTAACTCGCGCGCCCGCGACACTTGGCTGGCATCCTTCGCCTTTGCTTCGGCCATAACTGCCTTACGGTTATTTTCAATGGCGGTTTGACGGGAGTAAAAAACCCCAATGGCTAAAATGAGCATAATTACAAAGCCAGCAATAGACATGGTTGCCATGCGGCGGAAATATTGGATTTCCCGTTGGCGTTGCTGCTCTTTTTCCTCAATGAGCCGCGTCTGCAAGGCTTCACATGCCTTAATGTATTGCGCCTCTAACTCATTGACTGCAAAATAGGGCGAGGCTAATAGCTCCGTGGCCTGTTCTAATTGCGAGCCGCGATGTTGCAACAAATCGCTATGCTTTTGCCCCTCCTCCCAGGTCTGCGCCGCTTGCCGCACCCCTTCGCTCACCCGCAAATTCGCCCGACTTTCATCCAGCCACTGCTGTAAGGTCGGCCAATAGCGAATCAATGCCTCATGCGCCACCTCCAGTTCCTGTTGCCCCGTATTAGTATTAACACTTGTTACTACTAGCCGCGTATCCGCCAACCGTTGAATCAATTGGCGAATCGGCTGTGGGTCACGGTTCGCGGGAATTAACTGGTCAATCGCCACGCGGCGCCGCGTATCGCGGTGCTGCTCGCTATCATCAACCCGCGTCAGCCGCAAAAAAATGTTCCGCATGGTTACTTTTTCTTCATCGGCCAACTGGTTATAAATCGCTTCCGCTGTCTCGGCAATGGCTCGATGCACTCCGCCAATGGCCTCATATTCCACCGCCTTCAGCCACCGCCCATGCCGCCGTTGCCACAGTTCTAACAAGGCATGTTGTAACAACGGCATCGCCCCTGGCTCGCCCGCCGTGTCATCTAAAATACGGCTGGTCAAATTGGCCTCAAACTCTAGCCCCACCACCGCCGCTTGTCGCTCCATGGCCTGGCGCAACTCCTCGGTATTCATCACCCCGATTAACTCTTGATTGGCCTGGACGATTTCCTTCAACTGGCGATAATTGGCACAACTACCCCAAAAATCGGCCCGCATGGTGATGACCACCTTGAGCATTTTGGGCAGCGTGAGCAATTTATCAAAAAAAGCCACCCGTTCCGCCTCGTCATTGGTCAGGGTAAAAATCTCCTCAAATTGATCCACCACCAAAATAAATTCAGGCTTGCCTGGCTTCACCCCACGCACTAAACTAACCTCCTGTAGGGAACTGCTTTGATTAAATATTACGGCCTCTTCCAATGTTTGTAAAGTTTGTACGGGCGCGTTGCCTGGCGTAATTCGTAATAAATGCAAATAAGGGTTTTGTAGCTGTAAGGCTGGCACTAACCCCGCAAAGATAACGGAAGATTTACCACTGCCCGATGGCCCCAAAACGGCCAGAAAATTTTGGGCCTTGATTTTTCTAACCAAATCCGCCACCAATTTTTCCCGCCCAAAGAAAAACTCTTTATTGCTGCCCCGAAACGCATATAAACCCACAAAGGGACAACGGGCATCATATGGCGGCGGCGGTTGGTCAAGGGCGAGGGCATGGAAATTGAGGTCAATGGCCTCCTCGCACAAGGTGGCGAGGTCAAGCAAAATTTGTTGCCGCTTCTGCCGCATGTCCTTGCTTAAGGCGGCCTCGGTCATGTCCAACGTGCCAAGCAATGGCGCGACCTGCACCTCAAATTGGGGTAACAAAATCGGGGCGCGTTCCTGTAACAAAATCGGCACGCGTTCAAGGCCATACTTAATTTCTTTGTTAGTTAGTAAACGGTCTAGGCTATCGCTAAATAACGGTTTACCGCCCAACCGACTGTATAACGCGGGGACGGTCAAATCATGCTGATTGGCGATTGCCATGAAGGATTGATTGAGGGCGCGGTCAACTTCGCCATGTTGCCGTAAATATTGATAAAAATTACTGGCTAAAATACCCGCTGTATCTATCGAAATATTATCGGTCATGGCAATCACGGCGGGCATGCCCAACTCGCGCACCAACCGTTGCCCCAAGCCACCCAATGCGCCCTCCGCGTCAGGCTTGGCACTTTCACAAGTGCATAAAAAAGTGCAGTGAGGCAGGCTATATTGTCCGCCCAAATTGGCTAACCGTTCAATCAATTGGCTGGTCGGCACAGGGACGACCTGATTATCTTTATCCGCCAAATAAATCACGGTATCGCCTGACCGCCGCACAAACCGCCCATGCGCCACCAAATGCAATAAGGTGTAAGGCTGCGCCATGAGCCGTTCCACAATGGCCTCCAATGACGGCGGCCCCATAGACCCCTCAATATCGCTGGCCGCTAACACATCTACGGGAATCGTGCCGAGAGCTTGCTTCACACTTGCTACCGTTTTCACATCATCAAAATTAACCAAACCGTAACGGTCTAAGCCATCAGGATTCGCTACCACCACTAAGGCTTGCAGGTCGCGCCGTCCAATGGGCGGGAAGCGGCGGTCGGTGTGGCTGGGCAAATGGAGCGTAAAGTAGACCCGTTGATTTAAGGCCAATGAACTCCACTGGCCGTCTACAGGCGCGCACAACCGTTCCCAATGCCATGTCCGCAACTCTGGGGCTTCAATAAACAAAAGTAGCCGTAAGGCATCGTCACTCTCAACCAACGCCCGCGTGAAGGCATCCCGAATATCATCTTTGAAAAACGCTTGCCCCAACACCTGCCCATACGCCAGGGCGTTAGGTTGGCTGACTAAGGCCGCTTCATCTAGCAATAACAAACCATTACCATATACGGGCAACATGCCGCTAGAGCGTACTTGTTTCGTAACAATGGGGTAGCCGTCATTGGTTTGGCGTTGAATGGTAATTTCGAGAGTTATCATAATTTTAGCTTTTAGCCTTTATAAGGGCTTGGTTACTCCACCATTTCCACAGCCTCCTTCGAGACCCAACCCTGCATTTGGTCGCCTGGAAGCGTCAGCCGCACCCATGACTCCTGTTGCGCTAGCACATGAACTTGGGTGCCGCTATGGAGAGTAAATTGGGTGACAAATTGTGTCCCTGGCCCGCTACTCACATCAACCTTATCAGCCACAATCACCGCCGCAGGTTGCGTAGCCTCCACATAGAGCCGACTGCCGAGAGCCACCGCACTTGTCATAAAAAGTAACCCCACCACAATCGCCCCATATTGCGCCACCTCATGGCCGCGCTCAGACTGAATTTGGCTGAGGCTAAAGAGCAGCAAGGCCAGCCCAAACCATAACGTTAAGGCTAACAAGGCCATTTCATTCCGCGTGAACCAATTTTGGCTAACTTCAGCAATACGGTTTATTGTGGATTCACCATTCAAATCCAACTGGTCTTTGGTCTGTTGCTCCGCCAGCCCCAAATTGGCCTGAATGTCACCATCACGCGGGGCCAGCAATTTCGCCCGCCGATAATTCACAATGGCGCGGCCAATATCACCCTGCTTAAAATAAGCATTACCCAGGTTGTAAAACACCTCGCTATTTTCGACCCCAGACGTGACTAATTGTTGATAAGCCACAGCTGCCACCGCAAACTTTTCGGCCTGATACGCCTCTGCCGCGTTGTGGCTAGTTTGGCTCATGGCCTCGGTTAAACGGGTAGATTGGTTACTGACCACCAACCCTACTATAATGAAGCAAGCTAAGAGAATTGAGCTAATTATCTGTTTCATGAGAGGGAATCCTTGTATGTTCCTAATAAATCAGACAAGAATGTCTGACCTACGGTAGAATAGACATTCCTCTCTGTTCATGGCAACACAGTATCTATAGGGGTGGTTGCACCACAAAGCAACCTATATAGGACTTACGCAAACACCTCACCCCAACCCTCTCCTACGTATCCCTATACGGGGATAAAGGAGAGGGAGCGAAATCTCCCCCCGATGTCGGGGGGATTAAGGGGGGTAGACTTGGTTTTTGCGTAAGTCCTACTATACCATCTTTATTACCGCTCTAAAAAACTGACCCAAAGTTGGACAGAGCCAACATGGTGTTTAATTTCTGCTTCAGCGAGAACGGCCTGATAAATCAGGGCTTACACTCTCTCCACAGGCGTAACTTTCCGACGAGCTGGCGGTAGTGTCTCGTCAAGCGTGAATTAATGGAATGGTGTTAGTCATCAGGTGACTTCAAGTCACCTGATGACTCAACAAATCACACTTGATAGGACAGTAGTTTACTTTCGTAAAAACAACATCCTTCTAAAACTCGTATTGGCTTGGTTTTCGCCACGAGTGACTCTGAATATTTTACCGTTTGAACGTTTTGTCAAACGAACCCATATATTCACTTCTTAAAGAACTTGACTGAATTATAGGGTATTTTGAAGCTTAGAGCAATTTTTGCCAGTAATACAAAATGACCTAAAATGCCCAACTTTGTCTAATTTTGTCCAATTTTTTGCTTACTGTTTATAGCCCTAATTGTGTTAGGGTGACATTAAATCTATGTATCGTCTTATCTGCCTCGTATTATTACTGGGACTATTGCCACAAACTGTAATAGCCCAAGGGCCACTCACCTCTACCGTTTACTTGCCCTCGCTAATGAAACAAAAAGTAACATGTGTTTTTGAACTCGCCGCGCCCAAATTGATAGCCCCTGCTGACAATCAAATGATAGCCGTTGGTCAGCCTATGCTCTTTCAATGGCAACCCGCCGAGGAAGCATGTCCTGTGACAGAAAGACATTATGCGTTACAAATTGCCACCGCCTCTAGTTTTAGTTATGAAACTTTGGTGCATACAGTGGGCTATCAACCTGACGAGGGTAATACAACTCGTTATACGGAAACCAGTTATTATCTAGCAAATAACGAAATCGGCGTTTACTATTGGCGGGTGATGACCTTTGAAGGTGACCAGGCCAGCCCCTGGAGTGCCGTTTATCGGCTCAC
>JFJP01006000.1_pt1 | contig 13424 bp, 10 predicted proteins | sample 431651 | NCBI WGS metagenome assembly JFJP01 (sample SAMN02602958, study PRJNA72255) | Microbial mat metagenome, whole genome shotgun sequencing project. | biome: fresh water; feature: sink hole; material: water; isolation source: purple microbial (photo- and chemosynthetic) mats found in...
TTGCCGACCAGCTATTTCACCAGATCGAAGGGTTTGGTGAGTACGGTTTTCCCGAAAGCCACGCCGCCAGCTTTGCGCTGCTGACCTATGTCAGCTGCTGGCTCAAATGGCACGAGCCGGCCTGTTTTCTCACCGCCATGCTCAACAGTCAGCCGATGGGGTTTTACGGCCCGTCGCAACTGGTGCAGGACGCCCGCCGCCATGGCGTGGTGGTGCATGCCGTGGATGTTTGCACCAGCGACTGGGATTGCACACTGGAGCCCGGTGTCCGTCTGGGCTTGCGCCTGGTTTCGGGATTTGGCGAAGCCGCCGCCCGGCGCATCGTCGCAGCACGCCAGCAGCAGCCCTTTGCCAGCGTTGAGGACCTGGCCCTGCGCGCCGCCCTGGACGCTGGCGATCTGAAAGCCCTGGCCAGTGCTGATGCCCTGAACAGCCTGGCCGGCCACCGTCGTCAGCAGATGTGGCAGGCCAGTGCCCTGAAAAGCGCCCCACCTTTGCTGCGCGAGACCCCGATCAATGAACCACAGTGGCTCTTTCCGGGTGCCTGCGAAGCCGAGGAAGTCCGCTTTGATTACGCCGCACTTTGGCTTACTTTACGTGCTCACCCCTTATCCCTGTTGCGTGGACAGCTCTCAAAATCAAAGCAACTTAGCGCTGCACAACTGCACGATCTGCCGCACGGCCGTTTCGTGCGCGCCTGTGGCCTGGTCACCATGCGCCAGCAACCGCAGACCGCCAAGGGGGTGGTTTTTGTCACGCTGGAGGACGAAACCGGCAGCGTCAATGTGATTGTCTGGAAGTCGGTCAGGGAGCGATTCCGGCAGGCCTTGTACCACGCCGTGACGAGGAAACCGGTGGCGAGGTCCGCCACGTTGTAGCCCGACGCTTGCAGGATCTGACACCGCTGCTGGGCGAACTGAACACCAGCAGCCGGGACTTTCATTGAGTGCATCCGGCTCCGGCGTTGCGATACATTCAGTTCATTGCGTTTTGAACCATCAGGGAGCGTACAACCCATGTCGAGCACCAAAATCGCCTTCACTTCCTGCGCCCGCTACAAGCCCAACCAGCCCCAAACCGCCTGGAACGACATCGCTGTTGCCGATCCGGACTACCTATTGCTGCTGGGGGACCAGATTTACATGGATTTCGGCTTGTGGCCCTTTGCCAGCGAGTACCAGGGCAAGCCCAGGCAGTACACGCCTGAGCAGTTCGCCGCCGTGATGCGCCGCAAATATGAGTTGCAGTGGAGCGAGCCCCATTTCGCCCGACTGGTGGCCCGGATGCGCGCCAGGAACGGTTTTTTGGGTGTCTGGGACGACCATGACTTTGGCTGGAACAACGCCTATGGCAATGATCCAACGCAGCCAGCCGATGTGCATCTGGCCGAAAAACGCGACATTGCCCGCAGCCTGTTCCATGAATTCATGGCCTGCGCCCCGCAGCCACCGGAGATTTATGGTTTTCAGGACACCGCGTTGGCACGCATCATATTTCTGGACAACCGCTACCACGCCACACCCTTGAGCGTTGAAAACCCGGTGCTGATGGGGCCCCAGCAAATGGATTTTCTGGCCGCACACTTGCAGCATGACCGGCAATACACCCTGATTTGTGGCGGTCTGACACTGATGCACAGCGCCGAAAACTGGTCACGTTACAGCGCCGAATTTGCCCGCTTCACACAGATGATCGCTGGCCATGACCGGGTGATTTACCTGGGTGGTGACATTCACAAAAACGCTTTTTCGGCACCGTCTGCTGACGCAAGGCCACCCTGCTTTGAGATCATTTCGTCTGGCCTGTGTGTGAACTATCTGGGCTTGCCGTTCGAATTTGACTGCCGCCGCAACTGGACCCTGCTGACGCTCGACCCCAAACAAGTGCTCATCGACCAGCACGACAAAAAGGGCATCACCCGCTACCGGATTGACCAGGCCAGTTGGGTCAGCCAATCGCTGGGGCGAGAACTGCGTGCGGCCTGAACCGGATCAATCTGCCTGAAACTGCGCTGCGTTGCGGCCACTGAATGGCGCATAAAACGCCTTGATACTGACCATGTCCAGTTCCAGATCACCGGTCGGGTGAAAAATCGGCCCCAACCCGCTGATCTTGCGCGTGTAGTCCATGTACGCCATCACGATCGGCACCCTGGCCGTCATGGCGATGTGATAAAAACCGGTTTTCCAGTAGCGGGTTTTGGCGCGGGTGCCCTCGGGCGGCACAATCAGTTGCAGTGCACCCACCGCCTGTTGGATGGCTTGGGCTGATGCCGCCACCAGGTTGTTGGATTTGGAACGGTCCACCGGAATGCCACCGAGCCATTTCATGAGCGAACCAAACGGAAACCGAAAAATGCTGGCCTTGCCCATCCAGCAAATATTCAGGCGCAGCACAAAGGCCACCATCAGGGTGTTGGGCAGGTCCCAGTTGCTGGTGTGGGGCTTCAGATACAACACAGAGAAAGCCCGCAACAGGCCATTCACGATGGGGGTAGAAAAAATGGTGCGGTGCATGGTTGTTTGCGTCAAGAGCGTCAAGCAGCCCGGCAAAAGGCACCAAACGGAGGCTGAAAAGTGGCCAAATTATGGCGCAACTGGCTTGGGCCCCATGGCCTAATTGGCTCAGGGTTTACCTCATGCCCCGAACGCTGGCCGATCCCATTAAGATGCGTCCCAATTGATCCTCTGTCAAACCGGCGGTTGAACATCATCACCCCATACCCATTGCCCATGCCCGCCCGTTGGTTTTTTTGGCGGGCCTCCTGTGGTGGGACCTGGGGCACCGGGCCTATGTGCCAGCTTTGGGCAAGGCGGCCTGGCCGCAGCGCAGCGCAGACTTCTCGCGGCCGATCCAGCGCCAAGGGCAGGGCCATATTCCGATGCCCACCGACACCCCTGCCGCCCATTCAAGCAGCCTGCTTGCCATGCCCGCCAAACATCCGGATGCCGTGATGGCTTTCTGGTTTGCCGGCACCCGAGAAAGCGCACCCGACATCGGTATTGCAGCCTCCGGCTTTGAGCGCACCACACAGCAATGGCGCGCGGCACGGTTTGTCGTCAATCGCCAGACGCTGGGGCAACAACTGGGTTTTGGGGTTCGCCGACTGGGCAACCCGGTGGCCTGGCTGGACGGGCAAGGCCGGGTCCACCTGTTCGTGGTGGCCACCGGCCCGGGGGGCTGGGCCGCCAGCCGCATTGTTCAGCTACGCCAAAGCCAGGCCGATCAGACCCTGGAACAACTGACGCTTGAGGTGGTGCGGGTGCTACCACTTTCCTGGTGGTTCAACGTGAGTTTTTTGGTGCGTACCGCACCGATGCCGCTACAGGATGGAGGCATGGTGTTGCCGGTGTATTTTGAACTGGGTCTGAAATATCCGGTGGCCCTGCGCTTTGATGCCAGGGGCGAGCTGCTGGACATGGCACGTATATCCGCGCGACCACACATGCTGCAGCCAGCGCTGGTCGCGCTGGGCGAATCAAACTGGCTGGCCCTGATGCGTGATCAGCGCCGGGACGGCCGGGTCACCGCCGCACAAACGCTGGACGCTGGCCTGCACTGGCAGGATTTGCCCGATCTGGCGCTGACCAACCCGGATGCGTCAGTGGCAGCGATCGCCCTGACACCTGGCCAGTTGTGGCTGGCGCATAACAGTTCGGTGGGCTCACGCCATCTGCTGGACCTGAGTCATTCGCCGGAGGGTCAATCCTGGCAGCTTGTGCTTCGATTGGCGCAGGGCAGTGGCACCGACGAATACTCTTACCCGGCACTGGCCTGGGCCGATAACAGTCTGTGGGTGAGCTACACCGATCAGCGAAAAAGTATTGCCTGGCAGCGTTTTGCCTGGCCCGCACCCTGAACCCAGGATGCCCACATGATGGACTTCATCCCATTCAACACCGGGCTTTTCGGCACACCGGCACCACTGCTTGCGGTGCTTGCGGTGACGGGTTGGGTGCTGCACAGCGCGTGGGCACTGGTACTCGGCACGGCGGTTGCATGGATGTGTACAGGGCGCAAGGCATCGGCTCGCTGGACGCTGGCCGCCCTGATGATGCTGTGGACGCTGCTGCCGGGTGCGGTGTCGCCCGCTTACTGGTTGGGTCTGGCTTTTCAAAGCCCCAGTCTGGCCAGCGAACTGTTGTGTTTCAGCTATCTGGTACGGCAGTGGCGTGGCCATGCAGATTGCCAGCCCAAGTCGGATCAGCCCGTGGAAGGCGCAGACGACTGGCGCAACGCCTGGGTGGTGTCTGGCACCTTGGCGGTGTTGCTGGGCTGGGTAATGTTGCTTGACACCCTGGCGTTCTGGCCGGTGTCGCTGTACGCGTGGGGGTTCAGCCCGGCGGCGCTGGCCCTGACAGGCGCACTGGTCACATGGCTGTGGTTGGCCTGGGGGGGTCGCCCGGATGGCCGACAGGCTAGTATCTGGATGGCTGCGGTGCTTGGGCTGTATGCAGTGACCCGCTGGCCCAGTGGCAATGTCTGGGATGCCGTGCTCGATCCGTTTTTGTGGCTGGCTTTACAGGTGATGGCCATTCGCCATCTGGTGCGTCAGCATCCAGTGATTTGCCACGGCAATCAGAGTTGAGGACCTGCCAGCAGCGTCGCCACCCTCGCCGCTGCTGCATCAAACTCTTCGGCTGGAACCGGCCGCGAGAAATAGTAACCCTGTGCGTAGTGACACCCCATGCCCTGCAGCGCGGCCAAGTGACTGCCCTGCTCAACCCCCTCAGCCACGATCTCCAGGCCCAGACTTTTGCCCATGGCGATGATGGCACCGACCAGCGTGAACTCGTTGCCGTCATCGCGCATGTCCTGCACAAAAGACTTGTCAACCTTGAGCGTATCCACCGGAAACCGCTTCAGGTAGGACAGCGACGAGTAACCGGTGCCGAAATCATCCAGATAAACGCGAAAACCCATGGAATGCACCGCGCCCAGCCATTGCAGTGATTTGTCGATGTCGTGCAACATCACTCCTTCGGTGATTTCCAGCGCCAGTTTGTCAGGCGCAATACCGTAGTGCCGAACCACCTCCTGTACCCGAGCTGGCGGCAGTCCGTCCGGAATCTGACGGCCCGAGACATTGAGCGACAAGGTGTAGTCCAGGCCCTGGCGCTGCCATAGCTGTAATTGCCGACAGGCCGCATCCAGGGCAAACAGGCCAATCTCGACAATCAGGCCGGTCATTTCTGCCAGCGGGATGAAGTTGTCAGGTGGCACCAGTCCACGCGTCGGGTGGCGCCAACGGATCAGGGCTTCGGCACCCGACAGACGCAGCGTTCGCAAATCAACGATCGGCTGGAAAAACAGCTCAAATTCCTGGTGCAGGATGGCGCTGCGCAGATCGCTTTCCATGTGCCGGCGGTATTCAGCGGCTTCGGTCAGCACCGGATTAAAAAACACCTGCCGGTTGCCGCCAGACAACTTGGCACTGTCCAGGGCCAATTCGGCCTGGCGCAACAGGGTTGGCACATCAAACCCGTCACCAGGAAACAGTGTGATGCCGATGCTGGCATGCAGATTGACTGGCGATCCATCCACAAAGTAGCTTTTGCTGATCACCTGCAGAATGCGACTGGCGATCCGGTCAACCACTTCACCCTGGGTCACGCTGCACAGAAGAATGCCAAAGCTGTCGGCCGTCAGGCGGGCCAAGACATCGTCACTCTTGATACAGGCTGAAAGACGGCTGGTGGTGGTTTGCAAAATGCCATCGCCTGCGGGTAAACCCAAGCCTTCATTGACCCGCCGGAATCCGTCCAGATTGACCAGCAGCAGGGCAAAACCGCCCGTCGGTGCCAACGTATAACGCTGCACATGGGCGTGCAGACGCGCTTCCAGGCCCTGGCGGTTGGCCAGACCGGTCAGCACATCGGTGACGGCCAACTGCCTGGCAGTGGCCTCGGACTCCTTGAGGTGACTGACATCATGCACCACCCCTTGCAGCAGATTGTCACCCACCGGGCTAAGCACCATGTTGATCCAGCTGCGTTGGCCGTCCTGTTTGCCCAGTTGCAAGTCGGTGCTCACCGCATGGTTCAGTTGCAAGGCACTGCGTACCAGCTCCCCCATCTGGCCCGGATCTTGCCAGTCGAGCTGATTGAGCATCAGCATGGACCGGGCGTCAGGCGGAGGCTGCTTTGCGATGTTGAAAAGGCGGGCAAACGCCGGATTCCAGGAGGTCAAGGCGCCCTGGCTGTCGCTCAGGAACAAGCCTGATTCAGCGTTGTCAAAAATGGTGTGGTAGCGCTTTTCGTCGATTTCACCTTGCAGACGCAAACTGCGCTCGGTTGACAGTGCGCTGACCAGTCGATCCGACAGTGCATTGATGTCTTTGACCAACTGGCCGATTTCGGTACCGATATGGTGCTTGGGTGTCGCCAGGCGCTCGCCCGTGGTGGGATCCATGGCATGCAAACGGTCGGAAATGGCCTTGATCGGGCGCACGATCAGCAGCAACATGATGGCCACCACCGCCACCGTGACCATGCCCAACTGCCAGCTCAACTGGATCGCGGCCAGCCAGACTTCTTCCTGGATACGCGCCTCAATCACCTGCGGGTCAGGTGTCAACAGAATATGGCCAACCTGCTTTTGGCGGTCAAAGGGTGAATACACCAGACGTTTGAGCAACAGACCTGGCTGCAGCCCGGTGGCTGGCCCGCGATGCTGGCCAGCCAGCAGCTCCTGGTCGGCCGAGATACTGACTGCCAGCACATCCGAATTGCTCAGAAGGCCCTGCGCGAGTTCACCCGCCAGAGTCTGGTCCTTGGCGAAGCAGGCCACCGCCAAGGTGCTCTGCATCGTGTCAAGCAGCTCGTTGAGCCGGATGTCTGAAGCCCGGTGGGCACGCGCGCTGGTGGCGTGGGCGGTATAACTGACCGCCACGATGGCAGCCAGCAATGAGGCCAAAATGATGGCCAGCGTGGATCGCAACAGCAATCCACTCAGGCGCAGCGAATCCGGCAGCGCCTGAGCAGACCGGTTCATCACGGGAACTCCAGCACAATGCGCAACCGTTTATCAACCTGCTGGCGATCAACATAGGCAATGCTGCCGCGCTTGCTGGTCAGCAAGCTGATGACTTGAGCGGCATTGGCGGCCTGGGTCGGTGGTGAGGTTCTGCCAGAAAAAACCAGGCGCGCCCAATAAGCGTTGATTTCGTTCAGATCCTTGTTCACCAAGCGGCGATAAAACTCGGCTCTGAGCGATCCACTCTCGGGCTGATCGACCGGCATGGCGGTGTCACCGTTGGGCAACCTGCGGTAGCGCCCCAAAAAGATGTTGATCACTTCGTCCTGGCTCAGTTGGCGGATGTCACTGTCGGCATTGACCACCACGACCGGCTCGGCGCAGACCATGCCGGAAAAACCCACCAGCACGACCAACAGGATCAAGCGCAGCGTTCTCATGATGCGCTAAAACACAAAATCCAGCGCCAGGCTGAACACGGTCATGGTGCCGTCCCAACCTGGTTGGTTGCCCTTGAACAGGAAAACCGATGTCGGCTTGCCCCGAACCCGGTCCAGCTGAGCTTTCAGAGCCAGGTTCTTCTGAAAATCCCAGCGAGCGCCGAGCGTCAGGGTATGGTGATCGGTGTAGCTCTGTGACACCAGTGATTGCGTCACCTGATCGATTCCGGGAATCGGGCTTGAGGGCAACGGCACCACATCTGAGAAGCTACGGGAAATGCCCACATAAGGTGTCACAGCACCCAGGCGGTAGGCTGCCAGCGCATAGCCGGCCCTGGAATCGGCATACGCCGGGCTGTCATGTTTGATCTGGTTGAACATGAGCTGAATGTTGAGCGGCCCCCGGTCAAACACCAGCCCCAAAGAGCTGAAGCGTGCCCGTTGACCGGCCATGGCCATTTCAGGCACCAAGGACAAATAGGGCATGCCCATCAGCGGGTCGCCATTGGCCTGCAACAGCTCGTCGGTGGGGGTTTCGTGCTCAAAACGCACCTGGGCATGGCTCAAGCGAACTTGCCAGGGGCCGCTTTGATAGTCCAGGTAAGCGCCGACCAGGCGGGTACCGTGCTGATCCCACAGGATGCCCGGGGCAAACGGCGCCTTTTCGGGCGAGTGGCCGGCAAAAATTTTACTTTTAAGCAAGCCCGATGCCACCGGCCAGGTGGCACTGGCATCCAGGCCATCGATGTAGGAGAACACCAGGGAGCCATAAAAGTCCGGGGGTGGCCGAACGCTCAGGTTGGAATAACCGACCAGTCTTGAGTCGCCGAGCATATAGAACTCGGTACCCAGTCGGCCAGCACGCAGGGAAAAATCGGATGAAAAATCGTGCCGCAAAAACGCCCAGGTCAACTCGGGCTGGTAGCTTCGGTCAGCATGGTAGCGGGTGGCCGCCTGTAGCACAGCCTCGGTGTTGGGGCTGAAATGGATATTGGCCTGAAGGCCCAGCAGGCTATCGACTTTGGTTGCCCATTGGGACCCGGCACCATCGGGCTGGGACAGGTCGCGAACAAACTGCACGTTGTCAGTAGTCGAACGGGTGGCCCCCAGCGTACCAAAACCATGCAAACTGATGCTGGGCATTTCCGCGGTGGCGGACTCACCCAGCGCCCAGGAAACACAGGGACAGGCAAGAACCAGCGTCGCTATCGTGCCGACGAGCACCTGCTGCCAAAGGTGTGATGGCCTGGCTTCGCGTTTTTTATGAGCGGTGAACATGCTGATCGAACAACCCCCGTGACCGGCAGTGATACCGAAAAAGCGCACTGACGGAGAAAAGAGTGTATCTTTTTTGACCTGTCGCCGCAGCCCCATCGGTCAAAATTCAATCCAGCGGCGCTGATTTTGCAAGCAGCCACTCGCGCCTGAGCAACCAACGTTGCGGGTACCACAGATTGGCCGCTGTAATTTCACCACTCTGGTGACGACCCTTGACCTCCCAGCGCTGTCCCAGCACAGTACAGCGGGGCCGGCACAAGGGCTGAGTGGTTTCTGCGCCGGTTTGCAGCCAGACTACGGCATCGTGCGACTCAAGCAAGCGCTGTAACGCCTGCGCGTTGTCGCTGGCAGGCAAGGCGGCTCGGGCATCACCGTCATAAGGTATGAAGCGGTTGCCAGGCAGCAAAAACTCAAAGCGCTCAAACTGGCCATTGAAACTGCTTGGCACGGCAATGCGCCGGTGTTGCACCGCAGCCATGCTGCTGGCGCTGTACAAGCCCGCAGGGCCATTGAGAGGCACGGTGGTGAGACCGAACGCGGCAAACACCGCCAAGGCACCAGCCAGTGTGCAGGCCCGGGTGAGCGCCGGTCTGGCCAGCCCCAGCAGCAGCAGCAGCAGCCCTGCGGCCACGGCCAATTCGCTGGCCACCAGATCACCCGTGCTGCCCAGCCCCAAGTCGTGCGCAGCCCAGGCGATGCGCCCAAGCGCAGTGATCAAGACCGCACTCAATAACAGCGACGGTATAAACCAGCCACGCGCAATTCGCTGCCAGTACAGTGCGATCAACATGGCCAGGGCCGGCATGGCCGGGATCAAATAACGCGCCGAACGCTGGCTTGGCAGAGTGAACACCAGCAGCCACACGCCAAGCCACACCAGCAGTATGGTCAAGGGTGCTGGCCACGGTGGGCTTGCCGCGGTGAAACCGGCGCGCCAGACCTGGATCGACTGGCGCAGCCCCAGCGCCATCAGCCCCAGCACCACAAAAGCCAGCAACCCGGCGTTTTGCACATAGCCCAGCAACTGCGCCCAGATGCTGAAGCCGCCCCCCAACAGTGCGGTGCGCCAATATCCAGCACTGTTGTTCATCTTGCCGGCGTTTTCGCCGATCACAAACTCTTGCCAGACCGCCGCCGGATCCGGGTCGAGTACAAACCACAGGCCAAAAATGCCCAAGGCGATGACCACACTCCATAACACCTTGAGGCTGATCACCCATGCTGCACGCCAATTCAGTGCCGACGTTGTTGCCATCTGTGCAGACCACAGCGTGGCGGCGGCCGGCGCCATCAGGGCAAACGATTTGTACGCCAGCCCCAACCCCATCACCAGGCCGAACACCCCATGGACCAGCCAGCCGGGACCGCTGCGAGCGGGGTCTGATGGGGCCCGGCACGGGTTGGTGCTGCGACCCGGTGGTGCCAACCCGCCCACCTTGAGCCTGCACCACAGCAGCACAAATATCGGCAGACTGAGCCAAAAGGTCTCAGGGGCGCTGGTCAGAAACGTGCGGCCGAAGCGGAAGGTAGAGAAAAAAGCCAGATAGACGCAGGCACCCAGCAAGGCACGGCGCAGGTCAAGGGTGATGCGTTGCACCGTCCAGCCGACTGCCCCGGCAATCAGCAAGGTATAGATCACGCTGGGCGCACGCAGCGCCGCCATGCTCCAGTGGCTACCCCAACCACCTGCCACCATGGCCTGCCAGAACAGCAGCGGGGGCTTGGTGTTGCGCATGTGGTCCAGCTCTGACACCAAGGGTAACCAGTGGCCGCTGGCAGCGGTCAGGCGGGCAATGTGGGTGTAGACCAGCTCATCGCCATTGGTCGGCACATACTGACCATCCAGCCCCAACACATAAATGCCCACCGCCAGAATCAGCAGCACCAGCCAGGGCCAGGTGTTGCGGGCTGAAGCGGGTGTGTCAAAGGCAGCGTGCATGCGCTATTTTGGCGCGCGGTGACCAAATGTCCAATGATCGTTGGCCAGAAAGTTGCTCACACTGGCCACCACAATGGCGATCACATTGGCCAGCAGGTAGTGCAGGCTGTGTGACAACCACAGCGTCAGGCCGTATTGCAGGCCAATGCCCAGCCAGGAAGCCAGCGCATAGCGGCCAAACTGTCCGCCCAGCACTTGCCACGGCGTGCTTTCGAGCTGCTCGTGGTGGGCCTGTGCTGCCTTGACCCGGTCAGCCCAGGTCCACAGCCGGTTCCAGGTGAAGTTGTTGACGGTGGCAATCGCAATGGCCAGCGCCAGCGAGGCGTACAGACGTTGCCGGGGCTGGGCAATGGCGGCAAACAAATGCTCTTGGGCCAGGTACAGCACCGCCATATTCACCACCGTACCGCTCGCCCCCACCAAACCAAATTTGATGTAGCGAAAGCGTTTCAGCCATTCAATCCACGGATAGATGCACTGTTGCCAGCCAGAGGGTGATGTCATGCAGATCAGGCGATGTGTTGCAGGCGGCAGCAAGCGGCGCTCAGGCCGCAGCAAGACCCGCCGTACCATTCAAAATCAATAGCGCCTTGCGCAATACTGGCAAGGGCTGTAGGCGTTTTAGGCACTGATTGTCGCCATCGCAGAAGGTCAAACGGTGGTTGTAGGCCGACAGGCAGGGCGCGCAGGCCAGGCCGGACTCCAGAACCTGTGCACGTGGCCCCAGCGGGCCGTACAGACGGCCTGTCTCCGGGCCGAAAAATACCAGGCTACGAATCGGTGTCAGGGACGCAAAATGGCCCGGACCACCGTCGTTGGTGATCAACAGTTCGGCCGCATGAAACAGCATCAGCAGTTCACGGATGCTGCGGGTGTAGCCGGTCAGGTCGATGCACTGGTCGCTGGCAATGTCTTTTCGCAGGCGCGTGGCCAACTCGGCATCTTCACGCAGACCAATCAGACCCACGGCGTAACCGGCATCACACAGGCCGCGCGCCACTTCAGCGTAATGCGCGGCGGGCCAGGCGCGCTCAGGCAGCAAACCACCACCGGCATACAGCAGCACCACCTTGCGGCTGGCCAGTGCGGGGTGGTCAGTGTGCATTTTTTGCTGGTAAGCCTGCAATTCGGCGATGTCGAAATCAACTGACAAACCCAGCTCGGTCGGCAGTTCACGGATGGGGGCTGCCTTGTTACGCGGCATGGACGCATCATCGATCGCATCTGCCAGCGACAAGAATTGCTTGCTGATGTGCTGGTAGGGGTTGTAGGGAATGGCGCGGTTGATGTAGCTGCCGCGGTACAAGCCCTCTTGGGTGTGCGGGGTAAAACCCACGCGCAAGGCGGCACCACTCAGATAACTCATCAGGCTGCTGATGCGCGAAAACAGCTCGCAGTCAATCACCACGTCCAGCGGCAGGGCGCGCATGGCACGGCTGACACGCCAGATGTCGCCCAGCAGGCCCAGCCCGGCGCTGTCGTCGAGCGAATGCAAATGTTCGGGTCGGGCCAGACCCAGCAGCTTGGCCACTTCCTGGTTTTTTTTCAGTTGCAGCACATGCACCGTGGCTTGCGGGTAACGCTGGCGCAGCGCGGCAAACATCGGGCCAGCCAGCACCACGCTGCCCATTTCTGACAGCAAAATCACCAGCAGGTGGCGCGGTTGGTCGGGCAGGCTTCGCGCCTGACCATTCAAAAGCCGCGCCCACAAGGACACTGCCGCACACAACGCCTGGCCCACCCAGCGGTCAATCCAGCGTTGTGTCTGCAGTTTCATGCCAGTCTTTAAAGGCCCGCGGCAGCGCGCAGCGCGGCTGCACGATCAATTCGTTCCCAGGAAAACTCGGGCTCCTCGCGGCCGAAATGGCCATAGGACGCGGTTTTTTCATAGATTGGGCGCAGCAGATCAAGCATCTGGATGATGCCGCGCGGGCGCAAGTCAAAGTACTCATTGACCAGCGCCGCAATTTTTTCATCCGGAATCACGCCGGTACCCTCGGTGTACACCGTCACGTTCATCGGCCGTGCCACACCAATGGCGTAGGCCACCTGAATCTGGCATTGGCGCGCCAGACCGGCAGCGACAATGTTTTTGGCCACGTAGCGGGCGGCGTAGGCGGCGGAGCGGTCCACCTTGGTTGGATCTTTGCCACTAAAGGCACCGCCGCCGTGCGGGCAGGCACCACCGTAGGTGTCCACAATGATCTTGCGCCCGGTCAGACCGCAATCACCCTGCGGGCCACCCACCACAAAACGGCCGGTCGGGTTGATCAGGTACTTGGTGTCGGCCGTGAGCCACTCTTTGGGCAATACCGGTTTGATGATGTCTTCGATCACCGCCTCAATGAAGGCCGGTTTCATCTTCAGGCCATCACTCATCTCCGGGCTGTGCTGGCTCGACAGCACCACCGTGTCGATGCTGTGTGGTTTGCCATCGACGTAGCGCAGGGTCACCTGGCTCTTGGCATCGGGTCGCAAAAACGGCAGGCGACCGTCCTTGCGCAACTGGGCCTGGCGCTCCATCAGGCGGTGCGCGTAGTAAATGGGTGCGGGCATCAGCTCGGGGGTTTCGTTGCAGGCGTAGCCAAACATCAGGCCCTGGTCGCCGGCACCGGTGTTGAGATGGTCGTCTGATGCATGATCGACACCCTGGGCGATGTCGTTGCTTTGCTTGTCGTAGGCCACCAGCACGGCGCAGCCTTTGTAGTCGATGCCGTACTCGGTGTTGTCGTAGCCAATGTGCTTGAGGGTGTCACGCGCCACCTGGATGTAGTCCACGTTGGCGTTGGTGG
>JFJP01036271.1_pt1 | contig 13424 bp, 11 predicted proteins | sample 431651 | NCBI WGS metagenome assembly JFJP01 (sample SAMN02602958, study PRJNA72255) | Microbial mat metagenome, whole genome shotgun sequencing project. | biome: fresh water; feature: sink hole; material: water; isolation source: purple microbial (photo- and chemosynthetic) mats found in...
TGAATAAATATGCATAAACTGTGTATATGAATACAGTATCCGGTCTTTTGACAGTCGTTCTTCTTGTCGTAGTCCTTGTAGTAGTTACAAGCGCGGGAAGGCGTCTGTCGTAGGATCAGAGTTTTCGTAATCGATACGAAACCCTCCGGCAGACCGGAGGGTTTTTTTTTACCCTGGAGGATAAGATGATTGAAGCGACAGGTGCGCAGATTGTGGTGAAATTGCTCGAACGTCAGGGAGTTAAAATCGTCGCCGGCATACCCGGCGGTTCGGTCTTGCCCCTCTATGACGAACTGGTCCGCAGTTCGATCAGGCATGTCCTTGTCAGGCACGAACAGGGCGGCGGGTTTCTCGCCCAGGGTATTTCACGATCGACCGGGATTCCCGGCGTGTGCATCGCCACGAGCGGACCCGGTGCGATGAATCTTTTGACGGCGATAGCGGACGCGCGTTCGGATTCCATTCCGCTCGTCGCCATCACTGGTCAGGTCAATTCCGCCCTCATCGGCACCGACGCCTTCCAGGAGGTGGATACTTTCGGCCTTTCGTTTCCCATAGCAAAGCACAGCGTCATGGTAAAATCGGCTTCGGAACTCTTGAAAGCCATCCCCGAGGCTTTTTCCCTCGCCGCCTCCGGCAGGCCCGGACCCGTGCTCGTCGACATTCCCCGGGACGTGCAGCTCCAGAAGGTTTCCTTTGAGGCGTGGCCCGAGCCGGGCAAGGCCGTCAAACGTGCGGAACAGTTTCCCACGGCGGCAGCGGATTTGGGCCGCATCCTCGGCGAGGCGGCAGGCCTTCTAGCTTCTTCATCGCGGCCCGTTCTCTACGCGGGCGGCGGCTGCAATTCCCCGGAGGCGGCAAAGGGTCTCGCCCGGTTGCTCGAAGTGATGCCCATGCCGGTGGTGACGAGTCTCATGGGCATCGGATCGGTGGGTGCGGACAGTCCGTATCTGGCGGGCATGGTGGGCATGCACGGCAGCGTAGCGGCCAACCGGGCCATGTACGAAGCCGATGTCGTACTCGCAGCCGGCGCCCGCTTCGACGACCGGGCTACCGGCACCATCAAGAAATTCTGCCCCGGTGCGCAGATCATCCATATCGACATCGACGCCGCCGAGGTGAACAAGATTTTTCCGGCCCTGCATGCGGTGATCGCCGATGCGGAATCGGCCGTGCCGGTCCTCGCGGAGCTGCTGGCCGAACGGCTGGTGTCATCTTCCCCGGTTTCTCGAACCGCCGCCCGGGAGGAGTGGCTCGCGCGGATGCAAGCCCTATCCGCGGAACGGAAGGCCCTCGAACGGGACGCATGGAACAAGGCGGAGTCGGGCGGGGGAATGCCGCTGCCGAACGCCTTCATCGCTTCCATTCCCGTGCTCGCCGCGAAGGAGGGCATCGACCCGGTCGACATCATCGTGACCACGGATGTCGGCCAGCATCAGATGTGGACGGCCCAGTCCTGGCCGTTCGCCCATACCCGGCAATTCCTCACTTCGGGCTCGCTCGGCACCATGGGCTTCGGCCTGCCGACCGCGATAGGGGCCGCTCTCGCCAATCCCGGAAAACGCGTGGTGTGCATCTCGGGCGACGGGTCCATCATGATGAACATCCAGGAATTGGCGACGCTCGCCGAACAGAAGCTCGACGTGACCGTTATCGTCCTCGACAACGGCGCGCTCGGCATGGTGCGCCAGCAGCAGCAGCTGCTCTTTGACGCGAATTACTCGTCTACTATAATTGAAAAGCCGGTCGACCTCGTCAGGATCGCCGGCGGGTTCGGCATCACCGCCGTCGATACGGAAACGGACGGTTGGGTGCACATCGCCTTCGGCGGCACGGGACCCCGGTTTGTCCGGTGCCGGATCGACCGGATGGAAAACGTCTATCCCTTTGTCGCGGCAGGAAAGGCGAACATCGAGGCGGTGACCGGCTGACTTTTCGGCTTGTGTTTTTTTCGCGATCAGGTATAATAGGTCTCCTGTAGGAAATGAAGAGGGATCAACGGATGATTCTTGAAAAAAACAGGCACGTGATTGTTTTGCTGGCTCTTGTTCTCGGTTTCGCCGTGTGCGGCCTTTCCTGCGGCGTCCGGGACAGGAAAAAAACAGCCGGTCCCGTATCGCAAAAAGACCTTATCCTCGGCTTTTCCCAGATCGGCGCCGAAAGCGCCTGGCGTATGTGCAATACCCGTTCGGTGCAGGAAGCGGCGACCGCAAGCGGCATCCAGCTTCTTTTCGCGAACGCCGAACAGAAACAGGAAAACCAGATCAAGGCGATCCGGTCGTTCATAGCCTACCAGGTCGACGTCATCGCCTTCGTCCCGATCGTCGCCGACGGTTGGGACAACGTGCTTCTCGAAGCCAAGGAAGCGGGCATTCCGGTGCTGGTCACCGACCGCAAGATCACCACCGCCGACGAAAGCCTCTATGCGGGATTCATCGGCACAGACAGCATCCGCGAGGGCAGGGAAGCCGGGCTGTTTCTTCTGAAGAAATTCCGTTCGCGTCTCGCTGCGAGAAGCGGGGAACCGATAACCGTCGTCGAGCTTTCGGGAACCGAGGGTTCCTCGGCCGCGCTCGGGCGGGCCAAGGGCTTCCGCGAGATCATGGACGGCCATCCCGAATTCGAAATCATCGAAAGCGTTTCCGGCGATTTTCTCAGGTCCAAGGGCTACGAGATCATGCAGAACATACTCTCGAGAAACAGGAAAATCGACGTGGTCTTTTCCCACAATGACGGGATGACGCTCGGCATCATCGAGGCGATGGAGGAAAAGGGCATCAAGCCGGGAAAGAATATCGTGATCGTGACCATAGACGCCGAACAGGCTGCCCTGAACGCCCTCCGCGAGGGAAAGGTGAATTGCGTCATTGAATGCAATCCGAAAACCGGACCCGCCATCATGGATCTCGCGAAGAAACTCGCGGCCGGCGAAACGATTCCCCGCCTCCTGCATGTCGAAGAGCAGGTCTTCACCGAAGGGGACGATCTGTCCTCGGTCGGCCCGCGCGGATATTGACATGCTCCGTTTCAACTTGCTGTTCGACCGCTCCCTCGCCTATTTCAGGCGAGCGAGCATCCGGCGGAAGATCAAATCATCTTATATTATCATCATCGGCCTCATGCTCGCACCGGCGGTAATGAGCATTATCTCCTCCATTTACCAGACGGTCAGGTACGACCAGATCATCACGAACGTCAGCAAGACGAACCGGCTCAACCAGATCGTCAAGACGGGCGTCTCGAACGAGATTTGGGACGTCGTCGCGGGAAACAAGAAATTCAACGAGGGCTACCAGTACCTTATCATCGCGGACATCAACAAGAGCCTGGACGAGATCATGACGACCACCGCCCTCACCAAAAACAGGCAGATGCTCGAGGTGGCCGGACGCGCGATGAACACCCTGACGCGGTATGTCGACCGTCTCGGGGTGCAGATGGAAACCCGTTTTCCGGTCAGCGACAACGAGAAGATACTCGACGAAATCCGCGGCGTATCGGCGCTCATCTCGGATATCCTGCAGGACTTCATCGTGCTCGAGATCGAGTCGGCCGCGGCCACGAACGAAAACATAAAAAAAACCGTCTGGTTCCTGACCGCGCTCCAGCTGGGCATAGTCTTTCTCGTCACCGCCTTCGCGATATTCGCCCAGCGCTCCGTATCGCGAAGCATCAACGATCCCATCAAGGAACTGGAAAAGCTGTCCACCCGGATCGCGGCGGGCGATCTCGCGGCGCGTGCCGACCTGCCGCACGTACTCGAGCTCGACAACCTGACGGAAAACCTGAACATCATGGCCTTGAAGATACAACAGCTGATCGCGGCGAACATCGAGGAGCAGAAAAACCTGCAGAAATCCGAGATGAAAGCGCTGCAGGCCCAGATCACCCCGCATTTCCTCTACAATACCTTCGACACCATAATCTGGCTCGCGGAGGCGCACCAATACGACCAGGTCATCGACATAACCCGCGCCTTCTCCAGCTTTTTCCGCATTTCGCTCAACCGGGGAAAGGACTGGATCACCGTCGAGCAGGAATTCGAGCATGTGCAGAATTACCTGACGATCCAGAAAATCAGGTACCGGGACATCCTCGACTACACGATCGAGTACAGCCCCGAAATGGCCGGAAAGCCGGTGCTCAAACTGCTTTTGCAACCGCTCGTCGAAAACGCCCTGTATCACGGGATCAAGAACAAGAGAGGTCGCGGTCTCCTGACGGTGCGGGGCTGGATGGAGGAAGACCAGCTGTGTTTTTCCGTCGAGGACAACGGAATCGGCATGACCGCCGAGCGGCTGGCCGACATCCTCAAGCAGATCGACGGATCCGTGGACCCGGCGACGCTCAGCAACGTCTACGGCCTCTACAACGTGAGCAAGCGGCTCGAGCTGTACTACAGCAGGAATACCAAACTCGAAATAACGAGCACGTACCGGGAAGGCACCAGGATTTCATTCAGGGTGCCGGAGGTGGAACTTCATGTATAGGGTTTTTCTGGTCGAGGACGAGATAGTCGTCCGCGAGGGAATCCGTAACAGCATCCAGTGGGAAAGCACCCCGTACGTACTCGCGGGCGAGGCTCCCGACGGCGAGATGGCTCTTTCCCTCATCAAGGACATAAAGCCGGACATCCTCGTGACAGACATCAAGATGCCGTTCATGGACGGGCTCGCCCTTTCCCGCATCGTCAAGAAAATCCAGCCCTGGGTGAAGATCATAATCATCTCGGGGCATGACGAGTTCCAGTACGCGAAGGAGGCCATATCGATCGGCGTGGAGGAATATCTCCTGAAGCCGGTATCCGCCTCCGATATGCTCTCGTCCCTCGACAAGGTCGCCGCCGTCATCGAAGAGGAAAAGTCGAACCTGACTAGTATCGAAAACCTCAAGATGCAGGTACAGACCTCGAGCGACATCGTACGCGAAAAATGGCTGTGCGATCTGGTGACGGGGATGGTCAAGACCGGCGACGCGATAGAACGGGCGCGGGAATTGAAGATAGACCTTATCGCGCCCGGTTACCTGGTTTTGGCGGTGGAGCTCGCGACCTCCGCCGATACCTGGTCGGAACTGATCACCGCGAAGGTGATGATCGGTTCGATCCTCGAGAACCGGAGCGAGCTCATCTATTTTTCCCCGAGCATGGACCGGCTCATCGTCATCCTGAAGAACACCGGAAAGGATTCGCTCGAGGAAACCGTCTATACCATAGCACAGGGCATCAAATACGAGATCGAACGGAATACCGGATGCAAGATCGCCGTCGGCATCGGCTCGCCGGTGGAACGCATCGGCGCGATCTCGCGCTCCTACGCCGAGGCGGACAGGGCGCTCAAGTATCTGGCAAAGATCGGGCGGCACCTGATCGTCGGCATAAACGAAATCCCGTCCGGCGAGGAGATCGATTCCCTGCATCTCGACGGCGACCCGATCGCGGACCGGCTCAAGTACGCGCGCCGGAGCGACATTGACGACATTCTCGCGCAGTACATGGAACTGCTCGGCGACAAGCCGATCCAGACCTCGCTCATCGGCTATTACCTGTACGGCGACATCGTCGTCGCCGCCTCGAAGATCATCGAGGAGCTCGAGGGGAACATCCAGGAACTCATCCCCGCCGCCGGCAGCCACGACCGGCTCGTGAAAATCGTCAGCTCGCGCGGATCGTTCGAGGCCGAGGTCCGGTCCCTGCTCGAACGGGTCATCGACTTCCGCGAATCGAAGGTCAAGAGCCGCTACCATGCCATGATCCACAAGGCGAAGCAGTACATCGACGCCAATTTCGCCGATCAGGACATATCGCTCCACTCGGTCGCGTCGATAGTGAACGTCAGTCCCAACCATTTCAGCACCGTTTTCTCGCAGGAGACGGGCGAAAATTTCATCGACTACCTGACCCGGGTGCGTATTGCCCACGCAAAAAAACTATTGTTGACTACTACCATGAAGAGCACCGACATCGCCTACGAATCGGGATTCGGCGATCCGCATTATTTCAGTTTTATCTTCAAGAAAAACTCCGGTATTTCCCCGAGGGAATTCCGCTCCGAAACCGAATGAGCCGGGGACCGGAAAAAAACAAACTTCGTCCGTAAAAAAACATACCTTGAATCAAGCATGATGCGCATCCTCCCGAAAACTCCATAAGAACTCGAAACTTCGCAGGAAGATAATTCATGTACTTCCCCGTTTACCGCGTCTATACTGCGGTCAAGTGTGGAGGAAGAAATCATGAAAAATATCGCACGCGTCCTGTTTGCCGTCGCCGCCTTTCTGTCCGTCTCCGGCGGACCTGTCCTGGCTGCCGATGCCAAGGCAGGCACGCTCACCTGCGTCGGTCTCTACTCCGAAACGAGCGACGGATACGTCAGTTACCGCGCGGCTGCGGGCAAGGGCGCATGGATAACAGTCAAGGTCGGCGATGTGATTCCCGCCGCGGGCGAGATCAGGATCAACGTCGAGCGCGACTGGATAGAGGCGCGTCCCTCGGACAACACGAATGCCGTCTACGAGCTCAAGGGCAGCGCATCGGGAGAGGTCGTCGCCAAGGTAGCCGACATCCTCAAGGGCAAGGCGCGCACGGTGGCCTTTCCCGCCGGAACGGCATCAAAGCCGGACGCGAAGTACAAGGATAAGCTGGTCGTGACCCAATACCTCGGACGCCAGATATTCATGACCGCGGACGGCGACGCCCGCGACATCAAGTACGGCGACGTTCTCGACAACAAGGGCAAAGTGAAGATCATCGCGATCAACAATACCATCACGCTGCTCAATGCGACCGGCGGTACGACGACCGTTCTCGGACCCCTCAACTTCACGGTCGAGCAGATCCTGACGAACAAGAGCCTCTACAAGTTCTTGAACGTACAGAAATAATTATCTTGGATTTATCCGCTCAGCCCCATATCGGCTTGCGCCGAGCGAGGGCTGCAACGGATGTGTGAAATGTTTTCAGGAGGATGTTATGAAGAAAGTACTCGTAGTACTGCTTGCCTTGATGGTCGCCGTCGCCTTGCCGATGGCCGCCGCCCCCAAACCCTGGGTAGTAGGTTTTTCCCAGATCGGTTCCGAAAGCGAATGGCGCACCGCCTGTACGATCTCCGTGCAGAACGCCTTCAATGACGACCCCAGCTTCACCCTGATTTATTCCGACGCCCAGCAGAAGCAGGAAAACCAGATCAAGGCGCTCCGCACCTTCATCGCACGTAAAGTGAATGTAATCGTATTCACCGCTCTCGTCGAGACGGGATACGGTCCGGTTCTCGCCGAAGCAAAGAAAGCCGGTATACCGGTAATCATGATCGACCGCGACGTCGCAGAAGCCGACCGTGCCCTCCGCCTTACCATCATGGGTTCCGACTTCGTGAAAGAAGGGGAGAAGGCCGCTACCTGGCTCGGCGATTACCTCAAGGCCAAGGGTCTCGATGACGGAAAGAAAGCCGTCAATATCGTCGAACTCCAGGGAACCACCGGATCCGCTCCCGCCATCGACCGCAAGACCGGTTTCGAAAACGGCATGAAAGCCCATCCCAACTGGAAGATCACCCGCTCGCAGACCGGCAACTTCACCACATCCGAAGGCAAAGCAGTAATGGAAGCGTTCCTGAAAGCCGACAAGACCATCCAGGTCCTGTACGCCCACAATGACGGAATGGCCCTCGGCGCGATCCAGGCGATCAAGGAAGCCGGACTCGTACCCGGAAAAGACATCATCATCGTCGGCGTCGACGCGGTGAAGGGTGCTTTCGAATCCATGGTCAAGGGCGAAATGAACGCCTCCATCGAATGCAGCCCGCTCCTCGGACCCCAGGCCGTACAGGCCGTCCGCGACCTCCGCGACGGCAAGAAACTTCCCGCACGCATCTGGACCATCGAAGGTATCTTCGACCAGACCAACGCCAAGGAAGCTCTCCCCACCCGCCAGTACTGATCCCGGTCGGTAAAGGTACCGTTTTATAATCGCAGGGCCGCTCCGCAACGGGGCGGCTCTGTATCAATGTTGCAGCATGCAAACAGTATTACCGGGAGGTACGGGAATGTCCGACAAAGCTCCTATCGTGGAGATGAAAAAAATATGCAAGGTTTTCCCCGGAGTCGTAGCCCTGTCGAACGTGGACTTTCGCCTTTTCAGGGGGGAAGTCCATGCGATAATGGGTCAGAACGGAGCGGGTAAATCCACCTTGGTCAAGGTGCTCACCGGAGTGTTCAAACAGGAATCGGGCGAAATTCTGCTCGAGGGGAAACCGATACGCCCCGAATCGCCCCTGGCGGCGCAAAAACTCGGAATAAATACCGTCTATCAGGAAGTCAATCTCTGCCTCAACCTGTCGGTCGCGGAGAACATTTTCATCGGCAAGGAACCGATGAAGTTCGGCGGTATCGACTGGAAGACCATGAACAGGAAAGCAGAAGAGGTTCTCGCGCGTCTCAACATCCATGTCGACGTGTCCGTGACCCTTTCAACATACTCCATCGCCGTGCAGCAGATGGTCGCCATCGCGCGCGTGCTCGATTCGAAGGCAAAGGTCCTCATCCTCGACGAACCGACGTCGAGCCTCGACGATACAGAGGTCGCGCAACTATTCAAGGTAATAAAAAAACTGCGTGACGAGGGACTCGCGATTCTCTTCATCACCCATTTCCTCGAGCAGACCTACGAGATATCGGACCGTATCACCGTGCTCAAGGACGGCCAGTTCGTCGGGGAATATCTCACCGGCGATCTGCCGAGGATAGAACTCATCACCCGCATGCTCGGAAAGGAACTTTCCGAATTCAGCCTCGCGGGAAAGGAAAAATCCGGCAACCGGATCACGAACGCGCTGCCGAAAAAAGAGGCGACAGCCGGAACGGGCGATTCCGTACTCAAGGTCGAGGAACTCGGACTGCAGGGTTCGATTGCGCCTTTCAGTTTCGATCTCAAGAAAGGCGATGTCCTCGGGCTTGCAGGACTTCTGGGTTCGGGCCGCACGGAAGCCGCCCGCCTTATCTTCGGAATCAACTCCGCCGATCAGGGCGACATATCGATCAACGGGAAGAAAGAGCGCATCGCCGGACCGAGGAACGCGATGATGTCCGGAATCGGCTTCTGCTCGGAGGACCGGAAAAACGAGGGCATTTTCGCCGAACTCTCCATTCGCGAGAATATCATCCTGGCGCTGCAGGCCAAGCGGGGCATCTTCAAGAACCTGTCCGCCAAGAAACAGCTCGAGATCGCCGAGGAGCTGATCGCCGCTCTCGGAGTGAAGACTCCCGGCGCGAACAATCCGGTCGGAAAGCTTTCGGGCGGCAACCAGCAGAAAGTCATGCTCGCGCGCTGGCTCGCCACGCATCCGAACATCCTGATCCTCGACGAACCGACGAGGGGCATCGACGTCGGGGCGAAACTCGAGATCATGGAGCAGATACTCAATCTCAGCAGGGAAGGCATGGTCCTGCTCTTCATCTCCTCCGAGTTCGAGGAAGTCATCCGCTGCAGCAACAGGATCGCCGTGCTCAGGGACAAGGCGATGATAGCCGAACTCTCGGGAGACGAGATGACGGAGAGCGGCATCATGCGGACCATCGCGGGAGGTAAATGAAAATGACAAGGTTTACTACATTATCGCGCAGCAAGATTTTCTGGCCCATCGTAGCCCTCTCGGTCCTCATGCTGTTCAATCTTTTCTTCACGCCCAATTTCTTCGAGATCCAGATCAAGTCGGGACACCTGTACGGAAACGTGATAGACATCATCAAGAACGCGGCGCCCATAATGCTGCTCGCGATCGGACTCACCCTTGTCATCGCGACGAAGGGCATCGACATTTCGGTCGGATCGATTGTCGCCATCTCAGCGGGCTTCGTCGCGATGATGATAGGCGGAGCGCTAGACGGCGTTCCGAAGTATCCGTTCGCCGTGGCGATAGCCGGCGCGCTTCTCGTCTCGATACTCGCGGGCATGTGGAACGGCATGCTGGTCTCGCGGATAGGCATGCAACCCATCATCGCGACGCTCATCCTGCTCGTCGCGGGACGCGGCATCGCGATGGTCACCACGAACGCGCAGATCGTGTGGCTCTATGCCGAACCCTTCGCCGTCCTCGGCCAGGGGTACCTTCTCGGCCTTCCCGTCTCGATTTTTCTGGTCGCGCTCCTCCTGCTGTGCACCGCTGCGGTCACCCGGCGGACGGCGCTCGGGCTCTTCATCGAATCGGTCGGCATCAACCCGACGGCGGCGCGGTTCGCAGGCATCGACGCGAAGAACATCCTTTTCGGCGTGTATGCGTTCTGCGGATTTACCGCCGGACTCGCCGGTCTCGTCGTCTGCTCGACCGTAATGAGCGCCGACGGCAACAATGCGGGCAACGGGTACGAGCTGAACGCGATCCTCGCGGTCGTTCTGGGGGGGACCTCCCTGAACGGCGGGAAATTCTACCTGGTCGGCAGCATGGTCGGCGCGCTTATCGTGCAGACCCTGACGACGACCATCTATGCATTCGGCGTTCCCCCGGAGATCGCGCAGATCGTCATCGCCCTGGTCGTCCTGGTGGTAAGCCTTCTCCAATCGCCCAATTTCCGTTCGATGTTTTCCGGACTGTACGCAAAAAGGGAGATACCGGCATGAAAAACAAAACGCTCGTCAATCCGAAAAACCTGTCCCTCTTCGTGACTATCGGCCTGTTCATACTCATGTTCTGCCTCGGAGCGGTGATGTTCCCCGGATTCATGTCGCTCCAGAATTTCCTGAACCTCTTCATCGACAACGCGTACCTGCTCATTCTCGCCGTCGGCATGACCTTCGTCATCATCTCGGGTGGCATCGATCTGTCGGTCGGTTCGGTCCTCGCGCTTTCGACCATGCTCGCTTCGAGCCTCGTGGAAAAGTCGCACTGGAATCCGCTCGCCGTCATCGCGGTGGTGCTGCTCATGGGAACCGTCCTCGGCTTCATCATGGGATACATAATCCATACCTTCGACCTGCCCCCGTTCATCATCACCCTCGCGGGCCTCTATCTCGCGCGGGGCCTGTGTTACGTGATCAGCATCGATACGATCGGCATATCCAACGAATTCTGGCAGAAGGCGGCTACATCCCAGTTCTCCATCCTGAGCGACAGTTTCGTGTCTCCGAGCGTATTGATCGCCGTCGGCATCGTCATCGCGGGCATGTTCGTTTCCCGTTACACGAAATTCGGACGTACGGTGTACGCGATCGGCGGCAACGAGCAGTCGGCCCTCCTCATGGGCCTTCCCGTCGCCCGGACGAAGATCGGCATCTACATGCTCAGCGGTTTTTGCTCGGCCCTCGCGGGCATCGTCTTCACCTTCTACACCCTGTCGGGCTACGCGCTCAACGGCAAGGGAATGGAGATGGACGCGATAGCTACCGTAGTCATTGGCGGAACCCTCCTCACCGGCGGCGTGGGCGGCGTGCTCGGCACGGTCTTCGGCGTTCTGGTGTATGGAATCATCCAGACCCTGATCATGTTCCAGGGAACCCTCAATTCTTGGTGGACCCGCATCGCGATCGGTTTCCTCGTATTCCTTTTCTGCCTCATGCAGCGCGTATTCGAGGAGCGCAAGGCGGGAAAGAAGAAAAAGGCCTGAACGACCTCATCGTGGGGCACTGCCGTATTTGGAGTGCCTGAAGGGTCGCCCTGCATCGCGGGGCGGCCCTTTTTTTGCAAGACACCCTTTTTTGTTTCCGCCATACGGGATATAGTATGCCGGACAGGAGCCGAACGTGATCAGAATTGTTTCAGCCGAATTCATCAAGGGCGCGACCAAACCCGTCGAGTACGCGCAGACCGGAAAACCCGAGTTCGCGTTTTTCGGGCGCTCGAACGCGGGAAAATCCTCCCTCATCAATATGCTCGTAAACCGCAAATCCCTCGTAAAGACGGGATCACGCCCGGGAATGACCCGGGTGATCAATTTCTTCATGGTGAACGACGCGTTCTGCCTCGCGGACCTTCCGGGTTACGGCTACGCGCAGCGTTCCGGCGAGGAAAACGACGCCTTCGACGCCATGCTCGCCGATTACGCATCCCAGCGGCGGGAACTGAAAACGATATTTTTCCTGATGGACATGCGCCGCGTTCCGGACAAGGTGGAACAGGATACGATCGAATATTTCGAGCGCCTGAACGTCGAAGTGATCATAGTCGGGACCAAGGCGGACAAACTGAGCGGCAACGAGATCCGCCTGACCGTCAAGGAATGGTCCTCGCTCTTCAATCGCGCGCCCGAACTCATACCGGTTACTTCCGCTTCGAAGAATACCGGCAGGGATACCCTTCTCAAGCTGATCGGCGAACGGCTCAAGTAGCCCCGGCGGGCGCGTTCAGCCTTTTTTCCCCAGCTGTTCGAAATTTTCCACCGCCGTGGAGTACATGATGCCCATGCCCGGCTTGGCCAGGCAGGTCAGCCGGCCGATTGCCTCCCGGATGGCTTTCGCTCCGTCCCGTTCCGAAAGGATCAGCACTTCTTCCTTCTCGGGCACGACGGTGATGCCGAAAAATTTTTCGTCATCCGGCTTGCCCGTTCCCCGGGCGTGGATAATCGTGCCGCCGCGGGCTCCGGCTTTTCTGGCCGCGTCCATCACGTCATCGGCATAGCCCCGGTTCACGATTACCGTGATCAGTTCGTGCGCGGTTTCCGTATTCATCGATGTTCCTCCGGTCGGAATCACGAAGGTGATCCCGCTGTTTTTTTTCGAGTAAAGCGGCGCGTTCCGTATCGCCGACAGGATATCCGGCAGCTGTTCCCCGGTGACGAGGGTGATGAGGATGTCCTTTTCGACATCCGCGAGCATCAAGAGCTGCAGGAGGGGGGAGCTTTTCGTTCCCCGTCCGACCAGGATGGTACCTCCGCGCGCGCCGGCATCCCGCGCGAGCGTGGCGATTTTTTCGCCCATGCCGTGATTGACGATGGTGATTACCTGTTTGGCATATTCCATCAGTTTTCTCCCTGAAGTGCGTGTTTTTCGCTCCGCGCGAACAGCCGGCCGAGGATCTGGATGCTGACGAGCGGAGTGACCGCGATCATCGCGATGAGACCGAAAGCGTCTGACGCCGGATTGCCTCCTGCCCCCTGCGAGGCGCCGAGGGTGAGCGACAGTATGAAGGTGCTGGCCATCGGCCCCGACGCGACCCCTCCCGAATCGAAGGCTATCGCCGTGAACAGTTTCGGAGTGACGAAGGTAAGGGCGACGGCCGCCGCATAAAACGGTACGAGCAGGAACCAGATGCTGAAGCCGGCAAGTACGCGCAGCATCGACAATCCCACCGACACGGCCACTCCGATCGCAAGGGCTGCCAGCAGTACGGGCTTTCGCACGTTGCCCCCCGAAACCTCTTCGACTTGCTCGGTAAGCACCCAGACCGCGGGCTCCGCGCAGACGACCACCGCGCCGACCAGGCAGCCGACCGGAACGA
>JFJP01039458.1_pt1 | contig 13424 bp, 8 predicted proteins | sample 431651 | NCBI WGS metagenome assembly JFJP01 (sample SAMN02602958, study PRJNA72255) | Microbial mat metagenome, whole genome shotgun sequencing project. | biome: fresh water; feature: sink hole; material: water; isolation source: purple microbial (photo- and chemosynthetic) mats found in...
ATATCCGACCGTTGAAATATTTATCCGATTAGTATTTAAATTTAAATCAGTTTTTCCTTCCAAATCAATTTTTGTAGTTGTTAAAACAAATATGTTATTTCCCTCAGATTCCCAATATTTAGCAAAACTATATAACCTTAGAGAGGCAATTTCATTTAAAGGTGGGAAAAAATGTGTAATAATTAATATGTTCATAATAAGTTAATTAATTAGAATTTCACATCGAATATCTTATGCCATGTATTTAAACAAATAATTCTCCAATACACCGAACCTATTTTGGTATTCTCTAAATCATTTTCAAATGCCATAATTAATTCTTTGCTATCAATATATTTTTCCAAAGATTTTGATGCTTCAAATAACTTTTCGATGAATATTTGTTTGTTTTCTCGCATCCATACAACTTCAGGTGTAACAAAACCCAATTTATCATAACGGTTTATAATCTTCTCTGGGAGTATTCCTTTCATCGACTCCCTTAATACAAACTTAGTTTTACCGTCTTGAATTAAGAAATCTGGAGGTAAGCTCATAACAAATTCGACAATACGATAATCAAGAAAAGGTACTCTAGACTCTATAGAAAATGCCATGGAGTTTTTATCCTCATACCGCAATAACTGGGGAATGCTAAAATTCAAAATTTGTGAGTAGGACATCTCCCTAATTGATTTCAAATAAATTGAATGATCTAATAAATCTACTTTTAACCAACTAGGCTTGGAAGTACTAAAATATTTTCTGGCAATTCTTCTAAGAAATTTAGGCATACTTTTTACAATGATTGTTTTAATAAGGTTACCTATCGGAAAATCATATCTATATAAACTTTTGAAATAATTAAGCTCGCTCCTTAATTTCGACCAATCTAGGTTTGATAATAGATTAACAAAATACGCCTCGAAAAATGCCCCATAACCGGCCAATTGCTCATCAGCACCCTGCCCATCAAGCATCACTATTAAATTGTTTTCTTTAGCAGCTTTAAATACATTCCATTGCGCAAAAATGGATGTAGAACTAAATGGTTCATCCTGATGCCAAACAATTTTATCTAATTCAGTGAATAAATTTTCAAATTTAGGAAACACTTTATGTGATACTACCGATGTTTCTTTAACTACCTCATCAATAAATTCTTGCTCATCAAATTGTTTAATTTCAAAACATGATGAAACGGTTTCTTGAATACTACTACCCCCTTGCTTTTTAAGCAAATTATTCAATACACATACTATCGTAGAACTGTCCAATCCACCGGATAGGCAAGAGCCAACTTTAACATCAGATCTCAAACGTAATTTGATGGCATCTTCAAAAAGCGCATAGAATTTTTTAGATGCTTCTTCAAATTTTATATTTTGAGGTATTATTTTTGAAGCTAAGTCGTACCATTTTTGAATTTTATACGTATTTTCTACAAGGTTATATACTAAATTATGTCCACCTTTCATCTGAAATACACCTTTAAAAAAGGTTTCTTCAGAATGTCCTAACCAGCCATAAAGTAAAAATTCAATCATTCGCTCATGGTTTGCAATTGCGTCCCAACCGGAAATTGTCGTAAATTGTTTTATTTCAGAGCCAAAACAAAATTTGTCTGTTATTTGGGTATAATAAAACGGTTTTACACCAAAACGATCTCTGCTGCAAAAGAGTATTTGTTTCTGTTTATCATAAATAGCAAAAGACCACATTCCGTTAAAATGATTAACGCAGTCTTGCCCCCATCTATGATAAGAAGCCAATATTACCTCTGTATCTGTTTTGGATAAAAATTTATACCCTTCCTTTTCAAGCTCAATCTTTAATTCTACATAATTATAAACCTCGCCGTTATATACAATCCATAAATTTCCTTCATCATAACTCATTGGTTGATGACCTGCTTCAGATAGGTCTATAATTGATAAGCGTCTGTATCCAAAGGCAAAAGAAAATGGTTGACTGGCTTCTAATATTGTTTTTGAAGGATAATAAGGATATTGATTCATTGAGTTGGGTGTGTCCTTACCTCCATAAGGGATTGCCTCTTGTTGATTTACTAACAGAAAACCTTCATCATCAGGCCCCCTATGATGAATGAAGTCTGTCATTTTCTTTATCTCGTGTATCGATCTGATTGATTTGAAAGAATCTTTGTATATTATTCCTGATATTCCACACATGGTTTAAATATGTTTATGTATTTAATACGATTTTTTTAAAACTGTTTAAGGATACATTTAATTATAAATCAAATATACATAAATTACAAAATAGATAAATAGCTATAAATATAATGTATACGCTTTCTTTTCTCATTATAAATTTGATTTATAAGCATAGATTATAATAAATAAAGGTACATCCTATTTTATAACTATCATTTTAAATTTTGTTTCAGCAATTATGTTTTTAGATATTGCGAAAATAGAGCAAACATAGATGCCTTCCGATAATCCTTCTGTTTCTAACTCAATTTCACCGTCCCCTTTCTGTTTATTGTTCAACGTTACTGCTAAGCGATTATTTCCATAAATATCTGAGATTAAAATTACAATATTACTTTCAAATGCAATATTGTAAGAAATAAATGCTTTTCCTTTGACTGGATTTGGATAAACGCTACCAAAAATGTGTGCTGCTAAGTTTTCTAATAGAAACGTTACTTCACTTTTTCCTTTATCTGCATCTTCAACAAATATCAAAAAACTATCTGTTCTATAATAGTTGCTTTTAGACAATATATAGAGGTTTGACTTTGCCGAATCATAATTAAATTCCCAATACTCATCATTTTCTGGAAATGTAAATTTAAGATCTTCAAATTTTGTTTCCTGGTCGCTTATATACTCACGGAGATTTAATCTTACAAAACTATTGTTTTCTATTTGTATCTTCTGCGGAAAACTATCAAAGAGGGGTAATGTGTTTATAAAAGATGTATAAATATAAATAGTATCATATACCGTGTTCATCTCGTCACTGGCTATTAAAACCAATGTATCTGTCTCTGTCCTGTTTTGAGTAACAGTGATTATAATTTTATTATCCGAATAATGAAGTCGAGTTGCAATATTTGAATTCATTATTCGAATAGCTAGCTTTGAGTCCACATCAAAAAAATTTTTTTCAATTTCCTCTATAACAATAGAGCTATTAATACCATTTTCAGCTAGATAATAGCTTCTTAGGGCACCAGTTACATATGGTGCATCATTGACTGGCACGATTGTTATCGGTACTGTGTCATATACCCAGTATTGACCGTCTGTGGATCCAAGTATTAGTGTATCGAGGCCATATTTATTTGGCTGAGAAAAGATTGCCAATTCATCCCTATTGTGTGTAGATCCCAAAGTAGTTCCCTTAACATGAACGCTGTAAGTCAATTTGGCGTTATCCACATCTTGAAACACTTCACCCAGATTTATCCGATAGGTCTCCAAATCCTCCTTTATACTCAACATTCCTAACTCATTTGCCAAATATGGCTTGTCATTAATAGGCAAAATACTATATACTATAGTGTCATAAACAATAAACTGACCGTCAGTCGAACTTAAAACCAATGTGTCAGTTCCATAAGAGTCTGGGGATGAATATACTGAAAGTGTATCATTAAATGTATTATATCCCAATTTGTTGCCTTTTATTATAATGTTGTAGGTTAAATGTGAGTTATCTACATCATTAAACACATCATTAAACGCTAAATTAAAAGTATCCGTATCTTCAGTTAGAGTAACATACTTAATTTTATTTTGCACAATTGGCTTATCGTTTACTGGTACAATAATAACAGGAATAGTATCATTTACCATGTATTGACCATCTGAGGCACTTATAATTAAAGTATCTATTCCATTCAAATTAGGTTTCGAATAAAGAAGTAACGTATCATTATCTATTGCAATGTTTATCTTTTTGTCAAATATAACCAATCTATAATAAAGTGTATCATTATCAATATTTTCAAACAAAGCACTAAGACATATTTTCGATATAACTTCATCTTCATTTAATGAAATTTGCTGAAGTATTTTTGTTGGTTTGGGAGGATCATTCACAGGTAAACAATTAAACTTTATATACTTATTATATGTTGTTAAACTGTCTTTAATAGTAATTAGAACCGAATCTTGTCCAAACCAATCATGCTTCGTTTTAATTTCAAAATCATAAGACAATTCCCTTATTGTGATATTATTCGTATTACTAAACTCTACAATTGGTTTTGATTTGCCTGATATATTGCTTATGCTTGTAATTAAATTTATATAAAAAGTACTATCTTCGTGTAATATAAAATTATCAATAACATTGGCTCTAAGAATTGATTTTTTGTCAATATAATGACTAACAGTACTCTTATTTAATAAGCTATCAATGGCATACACTCGAAAATATTGTCTATTCAATTCACTAATAGATATATAATTAGCTCTTGTTTGTTTAAAAATTGTTGATTGATTCGGATAAAAACCGCGAGCCTCATTGCTGGTATGAAACTCATAGGACAGTGGTACATTTCCGCTTTTATTTGGCAAGCATGATACAAGAGTATCCTTATTGCTAACATAGAAACTAAAATTTACTGGTTGTGCTGGTCCGTGGGGAGTAAACGAGAAAGTTGGACTCCATTCACTCCACGCTCCTCTGGAATCAAGTGAGCGAACCCTCCAATAATAGGTTTGACCAGGATTTAAAAAACCATCAACTTCAGGTTTGTAAAATGAGTTAGCTGTATTATTAATTTCATAAAGATACTGATCAAAATTTGGAGCCAATACATAAAGCATATCAGGCCTATCACTTAACTGAAAATGATAGTCTACAATTGCATCATTTTCTAAATCATTCGGCGTATTCCATTTAAAGGTAAAATGTAAGCTATCAACTTGTGTGTTATCCTGAGGAAATACCGGTTCGGTAATATCCTCTGGTGGAGTATTAAAAAAGTACTCATTCCATTGAAGCTCTATATTGATATTTGAGTGTGGAGTTATAGTTGCATCAGAATATTTAATAATGTTTTCACCACTAAAAAGCTTTGGCATGAAATGTTTTGAAACTTGAAAAATAGATTTGATATTTATTGAATCAAATCCACATGCTGCGGATGAATCATTAGGAAATAAATCGAATCGCAAATAATACTTATAAGTTGCTTTTTCATATAAAGGTGCAATATCAGTATACAAATCTAGAGAATCGGAATATGTTCCACTTTTCGACGTCTTCCACTTTTCTTTCCAATGCACTAAATCTTTAGAAAAAGAAATTTTTAATGAATCGTTTAATGTTATATTTTGAACCGAAAAATTAATTTTTGCGTTAACAAATACAAACGGTGAGGAGATTTCTATGATAAAATACGATGGTGAGTTGTTCTCCGAATGTAAATTAGGTGAAGAACTCTTTTCTTTATACATTTTAATATTGCTATAGTCATGAAAAAGTAATTCACTTTTTGTATTTAAAAAATTTGATACTAGCTCAAAATTTCCATTTCTAATAGTTTCCTTAGCTTGACCTGCAATAGGATAATAACCATCTATTAAGATATGATGAAACAAAACATCATTCGTATTATTAAAACTGATGCTTTCGTTAGGTCTTAAATTGAAATTTAGAGAATGATTAATTGACGAAAAAGGGTATGTATCGAGTGTATAATTGTCCCAATGCCAGTATATCCAATTTCCATAAAATTGGTAATTATATTCAATATTATATATACTTAACGGTCCGAAATGTTTAGTGCGTTTGTACAAATAACTATCATAAAAAATCTCACTATATGATGCAAGAGTTTTATTGTTATAATTTAAATAATAACCCCCATTATCAGAATCAATAATTATATTCTTGTCATTAATTTTGACTTCATTTACGGCATGCCCCCCTCCCGCTAAAATCCATATTTTAGTATTTAAATTACACTTATAAGCAAGCCAATCGAACGCACTTGTAAAAGTTCCACAATGTCCATAACCATATACGCCTAAAAATTTAATTAAATCACTAACTTCCTGATTTCCTTCATATTCAGGCGTATAAAAATAAAAATATTGATTTTGTAAATAATTATATATTGTAAATAATTTTTCTAAATCAGTCAATTTTGATTTAAAAATAATATTTGCAATAGTATCTACATTATACATATTCTGTTTTTCACTAGTCACAATACTAATATTCTCTAAAATATGGTTCGAACTATTCGTAATACGCATTCTTACTAATGGTTCGTATAAAGGTAAGTAATATTTATAAGCTCCGTAACCAATTTTAAAACTCGTATTATTTCCATCCAAGTATCCATCAACATTCACACGCATTACTGTATCATTTGAAAAAGCGAACGATTTCTTTTTTGTAAGAATACCTTGTGCAAAGGATTGAATACTGAGTGGACAAATTAATAAACTTAAAATTATGTATTTAATTATGTTATTTAAAATCATGCTATTGTTTTTAAATTAAGATGAAGGCCCGCTAATCAAATAATCATTATCATTAACTAATTATTCAATGTACCCATCATTTTCATTGATTATTTTTAATGCGCAATCGTCTTAAAAATGTTATAATAACCGGCTTTATTTCTTCCAATTGCAAGAGTTTAGTGCTGAAAATTACTAATACGATGATAATTAACGCTATAATTTTAAATAATACCGCAATATTCGTATTTGGAACCAAGTACTGCACCAATAAAACAAACATAAGTGCGATACCAAATGCTGGTGCTACTCTATTCCAATCATATGGAATGAAATATAATTTTTGGCTTACTCGAATATAAAATGTAAAAACAAAAACATAACCTAAAAATGTGGCTAATGCAGCACCTTGAATGCCCATAAAGGGAATCAATACTAAATTTAGCAAAGTATTAATAACTGCGCCACTAATATTGATCCAAATAAACCAATGCGTCTTCTTTGATATTGCAATTCCCGGTGCAAAAATATACATCTGTGAAAACAAAACACCTAATACGAGCATTCCTACAATACTGCTTGCACTATAATACTCCGGTGTAGTCATTATTACTAAAATTTCATGCGCAAATAAAGTTAAAAAAGAAAATACGAGTAAAGAAGCGACTACAAACACTTTGAAAATACGATTTATTTGATATGGCGTATCTTCTTTTTGATAATTTGAATATATAAGTGGCGTTAAGGCACTTGAAAAACTAATCATTACCAAACTGACAATGCTTGCTAAACGAAACCCGATGCCAAATAATCCAACATCCTCTATTTCTAAGTAATGATTTATCATTATTCTGTTAATATAGGTGCTTACAAAAACAGCGATACCCGAGGGCACTAAGGGTGCCGAATAATGTAACATTTCTTTTAACCTTGCGCTGCTAAACTTAAACTTAAAACTATTTGATAATTTAAAAAAACCAACAATAACAGCAAAAGCTGTACCTATTGTAGTACCTAAAATTAAACCATTAAGCCCCAAATGAATAACATATACCAAAAGAACTGATAAAACTGCCGATACGATGGTTGATATCATGCTTATTATGGCAAAATCTTTGCTTCGCAATTCCCAGCGAAATTGGTTTTGCATTAAGTACAAAATGGAAGTAAACCAAATTTGCACTATACCTAATTGAAACGGTAATTGCATATTTTCTTGCCCCATAACAATTTTAGCCATTGCCGAAGAGAAAGTAAGCATAATTATAGAAAATGTCGTATAACAAAATATAGTAAACCACAGAGCGGTTGAAGCATATTCTGTTTGTTTTACCTTATCGGGCTCTTGCTGAAAAAAACGAGCTACCCCTTGCGATACTTCTAATGCTATGGTTAGCCCCACAATGCTCGAAAAAACCATTAACAAATCGAGCGAACCATAATCAGATGGGTTTAAAACTCGTGTGTATAAAGGTACTAAAATTAAAGAAAGTCCTCTCGACAAAAAACTCGGAATTGTATAAATTGCGCCGTCTCTCAAAAACGTTTTCAGCATTATTTTTTTAATAATAAATTGGAAATATTAGATACGTTCCTTTTCTTTATTTAATAGGAATATTGTTTTCAACAAATATTTTTTCAAAATACTCTCTTGCTTTTTCGTAAGTATAATTTTCTTCAACAAATTTTCGTCCTTGCAATGCGTATTGTTTAATTAGCTGCGGGTTGTCTAGAAGCCACTTTAACTTATCGTATATTTCCCAGTAATGCGTAACTACAAATGCACCTTTCATTTCCGGTTTTAGATCCGGATTCAAATCCGGATCTGCTGCCATTAATACTGCATTCGCAGATAGCATTGCTTCGATTCCAAAAACACCCGGTGCGATCATATAAAACTGATTTAAGACAATATGGCTCTTCTGCAATTCCTCTAGCACAATGCTGTTGGGTTTTCCGGTTAATTCTATATATTCGAACTGATAATTTTCAATTTCCAGCTTTTTAAGTGCCGCTCTAACCAATTGAGTCCCTTTTAATATTGGCGAACTTGGGGCATGTACAATTCTGATTTTATTCCCAAAATCAAACTTTGCATGGTCTTCTTTAAAGAGATCCTTATCAATAAAATAGGTGAATGGGTATGTTTTAATTGTTAGATATGAAAACTGTTCGAAAGAGTTAAAAACTAAATCGGCATATTTATCTGTAATTTGTGCTAATTTTGCTTTGCCTAAATCATAAGCGGCTGCTTTAAACGTTTTGTCTATTTCTTCATAATAGTTATTGGCACTATCGTATCCAATACTATTAAAAAAATCTTTCGATTTCTTAAGGGAGCGAATGTCATCACCACAGAAATAGACAATAACCTTTATTCCCCTCGCTTTTAAAAACCTGAAATCATGTTCAATGTTGTATAAAAAGCCTTGGTTCCAAATATATATAAAATTATTACATGCGTTTGCCAAAAATGCAAGATATATTGGCCCCATTATGTATTTTAGATAACCATAGCTTGTAAAATCGTATTTAAAATCAGGGTAGAATTTATGCTGACCAAAATTAACGGTATAAGAATCCGGTAAAACCTTCGAGAAAGTATAGATAATTTTTGCAATTTCAAACGTACCTATACAAAAATATCTTTCTTTATTTTTTTTCGCTACTTTTATTGTTTTAAAAAAATAATAGAAAGAAAATAACAGTAATCGTTGTATAAGTAATATTATATAGCTTTTCATCTTATATTTTCAAGAAAAATTATTTCCACTTCACTTTAAATATTCATACTTAATAATATTATTCTCAATAATTATATTTGCAACTTTTCTTGCAGGCTGCCCTATAATTAAAGAATTGTCATCAAAACTTTTGTTTACAAACGCACCCGCGCCAATTACACAAAAATTTCCGATGCTAACACCCTTTGTAATAATCGAATTTGGTCCAATATAAACATTATCATTAATAATTACAGGATGCCTTTCAATTGGCAGACGCCCAGATGTTAGCGTACTAAAAACATTGTCATGGGTATAAATTTGAACTCCTACTGATATTGTGCAGTGGTTTCCAATCTCAAGTCCTCCACTCCCGTCGATTATTGTAAAAGGACCGATCCATGAATTACTTCCAACAATAACATTTCCAAAAACTAATGCCGAATCATAAATAGAACTTCCTTCTCCAAAATTAAGCTTTCGAGCTCGTTCCCATCTATCAAAGAGGGTTTCATTAAATGGTAATGACCTATTGAAAACAGAAATAAATTCTCTGTCAAGTTTATCGTGCAAACTGTTTATTTTCAAAAATATATCCAAATCGTCACCAAATATCTTCTCTTTTCGTTCCACAAGTGCTAAATTAAAATATTTCCAATACAATACATTTCAATAATTGCTTTATGTTATTTCTTCTTACATTTTACCAAGGAATTGATAATTTTTTCAATGTTAATAAGAGTCATTTTTTCATAAAGAGGCAAAACAAGTCCATTCTGATATGCTTTAAGTGCATTTGGAAAATGTTTTACACTATCAAGTTTATATTTATTCAAAAAATACGTTTGATAAGGAATGCACTGTGCGCCATAATTAGTACCTATACCCTCTGCTCGTAGTTTAGTAATCAATTCATCGCGCGGTATTTCGTTGTTTACAACAATATGAAATGATTGCCATGTGTGCCTTTTACCAACGGGAATTGAAGGTAGTTTAATTCCATTTACATGCTTTAATTCCTTCAAATAGATATTGGCAAGTTCATTGCGATAATCCAATATTTTTTCAATTCTTAAAAATTGGCTATGAATTAAAGCTGCCTGAAAATCGGTCATTCTATAATTGAACCCGGCTGCCACAAATTCCATCTTTCCGTTTTTTGCAGAAACTCCATGATTCCTTAAGATTCGAAATTTCTCGGCAAGTTCGTCATTGTTTGTTACTAAAAGCCCACCTTCGCCTCCGGTAATTGCTTTTCTGGGATGAAAAGAGAACGATCCAACATCGCCAAAGGTACCAACATAATTTCCATTTTCAGTGGCTCCTAGCGCACAAGCAGCATCTTCAATAACCAATAAATTATGCTGCTTTGCAATTTGAACAACCTTTTCAATATCGCATGCAAGCCCAAACTCATGAACAGGAATAATTGCTTTAGTTTTAGCTGTAATTTTTTCTACAATTTTATCGGTGTCAATATTAAAAGTATCAATCGATACATCTACAAAAATTGGTGTAGCCCCCACAAGTTCAACAACATTGGCAGTTGCAATATATGAAAGTGCGGGTACAATTACTTCATCACCGGCTCCAATTCCCATTGCAATAAGCGCAAGGTGCAAAGTAGCAGTGCCGTTAGATACGGCAACTGCATGTTTTATATTTAAATATTCAGAAATAACTTTTTCCAGAGTCTCAACTTTTGCACCTTGTACAAGCATTCCGGATTTTAAAACCTCTACAACAGCTTCAATGTCGTGTTCTTGTATGTCAGGCGACATTAATGGGATAAAATTGATTTCCTTCATTGGTTAAATATTATTTTTAAAAAATTCAGCTGTACGCAATATACCCTCGTGCAGATCAACTTTTGCTTTAAAATTTAAAACTTCTTCGGTCTTTTTTACGGAAGGAATTCGTAACTCAATGTCGGCAGATAATTGGTCGCGGAATAAAATTTTAGAGTCCGATTTCAATACCCTGCAAACGGTTTCAGCTAAACCAAGGGTTGTTATAACCGCTCTGGCATTGCCAATATTAAAACTTTCGCCAATAGCAGCAGGGTTTTCAATACAACGTATCAAGCAATCAACAAAATCATCAACAAAGCACCAAGCACGTATTTGCGTACCATCACCATTTATATAAATATCTTCGTTTTTAAGGGCCTTTTTTATAAAAATTTGCATTGCACCTTCGCCGGTTTGTCCTGGACCGTAAACATTAAAAGGTCGCACAGAAACAGTTGGCAGCTTATACTGTTTAAAATAAGCATGCGTAAGATGTTCGCCTGCTAATTTACTTACAGCGTATACCCAACGAGCTTCACCGGCGGATCCGGCTACCGTATTGCTATCCTCAGCAGATTTATAAGCCATAGAGCCAAAGATTTCGGATGTTGAAAAATCAATAAATCTATCTGTTACCCCATTAATATGCGCTGCCTCAAGTGCATTAGCTGTTCCAATCATATTTACGGTCATTGTTTTTACCGGATTTATAATGACAGTATCTATACCAGCTATTCCAGCCGCATGTACAACAATATCGGCACCCTTCATCGATTTAATTAGTAGTTCCTTATCCAGCACATCGCCTTTAACTATAGTTAAATTTGGATGATTGGCAAGTTCGCTGGTACTCAAAGTATCCCTTTGAAAATTGTCAAAAGCAATGATTTTATTATTGTGAATAAATTGCTTTATCAATGTATTTGCAATAAACCCGGCACCCCCGGTAATAAAAATTGTCTTATTAGTTGTCATTTGAATTAATTTATAATATTAAACATAACTTCTATAGTAAATCTAAAAAGTATTGACTAAACTTTTAACGATACAATCTGAAGCCTTACCATTACCATACAAATCAATATCGTAATTGATATGCGTATTTTTAAAATGATTAAATGCATTGTAAATTGAACTTATATTGGTATTAGCAATAATATTTACCTTACTTTCAACCAATTCCACCCATTCGGTTTCATTTCTTAAAGTAATGCAAGGTTTTTGAAAAAAGAACGCTTCTTTTTGTAAGCCTCCACTATCAGTAAATACCATCGAGCATGTTTTTAGTAAATACAGCATCTGCAAATAACCTACCGGTTCTACGAGCAAAATGTTCTTACTTAACTTCAACTCTACATTGCGCTTTAAAATTGCAGCAGTTCGCGGATGCAATGGAATTATAATTGATAACTCATTGGCAATGACATTAAAAGCAGAAAAAATAGATTCTAAATTTAATGTACTATCGGTATTTTCGGCTCTGTGAATCGTTGCAAGTGCAAACTTCTCCGGTAGTTCGAAACTTGGTTTTTCGGCAAATTGAGAAAAAAACATTGCCGCATCTTGCATTACATCACCAGATTTTACAATAGATACCGGAAAATTCGAAAAACCTTCCTTTTGTAAATTTAGTACTGCAGTATCTGTAGGACAAAACAAATAATCGCTAATTCTATCGGTTAAAATACGGTTAACTTCTTCAGGCATTTTCATATTGAACGACCTTAAACCGGCTTCAATATGAGCGACTTTAATATGCATTTTTTTTGCCGCCAATGCACCTGCCAAAGTTGAGTTCGTATCGCCATATACAATTACTAATTCAGGTTTTTCGATAACCAACACCTCTTCAATTTTTTCAAGCATTTGTCCTGTCATTGCTCCATGTCCTAAATTATTAATATTCAAATTATAATTAGGTTTTGGAATTCCCATTTGCACAAAAAAAATGTCACTCATGTTCGGATCAAAATGCTGTCCCGTGTGTATGATAATTTCTTCGAATATATTTTGTTCGCAAATTGCTTTACTTACCACGGCAGCTTTAACAAACTGCGGTCTTGCACCAACAATTGTAACAATTTTTCTCATTTTCTAAATCTTATTTAACATTTTTGCAAAACGGATGAAAATCTCCTTTTAATCCTATTGGATTTGCGTTACGAATTGAATAAACAGTTTCAATACTTGGTTTTGCTTCTACAAGTCTAAAACCATTACCATTTAGTATTTGTTTGTAACTTGAAGTATGCAAATCGGTAAAGCCTTCACTAAACTCCAATTCCTTTCCTTCAATTAAAATAGAACGAAAGGTTCTTTGACCTTTTGCTTTAACATTCTCAGGAAGCATATTTTCATCAATGCTTAAAAACCATCGAACTCTTGCTCGTTCAAGTTGCATAAACCCACCAGTAGAACCCGGGGTAGAAACATGTACAATATTTTCCTTTACTCCTCCAAAAATCCAACTTAGCATA
>JFJP01039967.1_pt1 | contig 13424 bp, 5 predicted proteins | sample 431651 | NCBI WGS metagenome assembly JFJP01 (sample SAMN02602958, study PRJNA72255) | Microbial mat metagenome, whole genome shotgun sequencing project. | biome: fresh water; feature: sink hole; material: water; isolation source: purple microbial (photo- and chemosynthetic) mats found in...
GTTGTGATGACAGGATCAATGAACGCTTTTCCAACTGCTACGTTGGCGCTAGATACGTTGTAATACGGGTCAAATGCGTACCTCTGGCACAAAGCCAACTCAACTGAGTAGGGTCTGAATTCAAATGGTGTGGCTACTGAGCCGAGTTCTAGTTGGAAATTGCGAACACGAACAGTCTGCCCGGCAGTCACTGCGCCAAGATGGGCTTCAAAGTAACCACCATTTTTAAATCCTGCAGGAAGACTAGCGATTGAAACAGAGACCTTCTGCCATGTGCTAAGTGCTGTTGTAAGCAATGAGCCATTACCTGGGCCTCCAGTAAATGCGCTAAGTCCACTATCTTTTGTATTGAAGTAGACAGAGTTATACCCAACCAACCTAGCAGTATTTGAGTGAATCTCATATGAGAATGTCACAGGACCTTCAGCTAAGTCATCGATATTTGCAGATTCAATTGCGAAGCCTGCATTACATAATGTGTTAGACGCAACACCGATGATAACGGCATGCGGTGTGTTAAAGGACACTGTATCTTTTAGAACACTTACACCGGCGCCTGCGGAATATACTCTAAATTGATCAGCAGTATACGCTGGTAAGTTAGCTGTCAGAGTAACGCTCGTACCGCGCTGCCAAACATCAAAACTACCATTAATAATCCGATTCCTGAAGCCCGCCAGTGGGCCACCGTTGAGTTCGGTTACCTTGAGTCCGGAAGTTGTTCCATTTGCATTGAAAGTTGCAGCAATAACACCTGCCATGTTTATGGAAATAGGCAAAGCGTTTCCAATACTAGCACCCCTAGCATTGCTGGTTAAATATATACTGGAACCCCCAATTACGAATTGTGCATACTGCCCATTTGCAGGATCGCTATTATTTTCAACATTAATTTGAGCTGTTTGTGCTGTGCCGTTCGGAAGAATTCCAACACTAGTTAACGCATTCAATGTACTAGTCTGAAGGTGCAGTCTATTAACTAAAGTAGCATTACTGAAATCACCAGTAATCCGACTAGCGTTAACCGTCACAGTATCCGCAGCAGAGTCACCTAGAGTGGTGTTGCCAGAAACATTTAAAGTGCTGAAACTACCAGCAGTTGCGCCACCAGTAATATCAGAAGTCAATGCTACTGTGCCGTCTTTATCTTGTAAAGTTTGAGTACGATTGGTAGCAGCTACTGGAGTAGCAATAGTAACTGTATTATTATCACCTACAGCAGGATTGAATGCTAATTTACTCATTTTGCATGTTTTCTATTAATTTGTTCACTAGTTTATTTAATTCATCAATCTTAGTTTCCATATTATCCATTCTATTTTTAAATGTGATAGCCTTAGTGTATGCATCATTATTTTTTACAACAATAGACCCATCGTCATTTTTAAAATGACCATTATAGTTGGCAATAATTGGCCATTCGTGCGCTACTTTAGAATACAGAACAATTTTAATGTCATATGCATCAAATTTAACAAGATCATCTACATAAAATGAATAATCTTTAAAATCTGTATTGTTTGTAGATTGTGTTCTATCTACATCACATGTTAATTTAGTCCAATAATTATCTGTGTGCTTAGTAGAAGAGGCAGAAGCCGATGTGCGTATATACATATCAAACCAAGTGTTCGGAGTAGATACAGCGTTCACGTATGCTCTAACACCAACAGACATTGTTTCTAATTTCATAATCTTAGAAATATATCTACATTTTGAGTTACCACCAATTGGTAGTAATTCCGATTCAAGTACTGATAATTTATTAGTAGATAAATCTACGATTCCGCCAGCGGCGCCTGTTGCATCAGATGTAAGAACACACGTCATAGTATGCACATTAGGTACTGTTTTTATTGTATATACACCAGACCATGCGGATGAAGTACCTGCCCCAGAAAGATAAACTGTTTGTCCTAAGTTAAACTTGTGAGAATTTAGTGTAGTAAAAGTATATGTACCAGTCGCCCAAGTTGCCCCAGAAATAGTATTTTCATCTCTAGGTGCAATAATAGAATCAAACAACAATGCAGACATATCTGTACTAAGATCTATGACAGGAGAAACATTTGAGTTGTTGCTGTACATAGAAAATTGAATTTTAGCAGTACTGCTGTTTGCAGGCACGCAGCCTGGTACATATACCGAAGCAGATTTACCAGTATAATATAGTTCGTTAGTCTCTAATGATTTATTAATATCGGTAGAATCTCCACCATTATATGTTTGTTTTAATGTAGTGCCTGGAGGTGTAAAAGCAGAAATACCAGTTCTGATAGCTTGATATTTTCTTGGCAACTTTAAATTAAAAAATGCTTTATGCCCATCACTAGTTGGGTCAGCATTTGTTGTGATGGGGCCGTCCGAAGCTGCTACATTTTCTGCGCTATATGTGAAGGTAAAAGTATAATCATCAATAACAGAAGTGACAGCAGTTGGACCTTGTATTGTAGTATAATTTGTTAAATGATTACAATTTACCCCATTATAAACGCCGTTGGGTTCTCCGATAATTTCAAATAAACTACCTACAACCATATTATGTTTAATAGTCGTGGTAACTTTTACTACCTTGCTATTTTGTGTTGTAGATAATTGTGTGCCCAATATGACAAATGCAGGAGCATATAGATTATAATCTAATGTTGCAGAAAGATTTTTAAATTTTGCTTGACGAATAGTAAATTTTACATCTTCTGTTTGATTAGCTGTCCAAGTAACATTATTCTCAGATTTGAACAATGAACCAATAAAAGGTTGTTCATTAATTGCAGGAGCATCAGCTGCTCTTTCAAATGCCTTTTGACCCATCTCAGATGTGTATACAATATATGCATTGCTAGCAGAAAGCAAGACAAAGCAATAATCTCTGTTCTCAGAAAGATAGACTGGTTTCAAAAATGTAAATGTAGTAGGCAAAGAACTATCACCAGTAATACATGGGTAGTGATAATTAGAAACACCGTCTACAAATGGATGCCCAGGGCTTTCCGTAAGTGTTTTCAACGCAGCGGAAGGATTTGCGAATTCAGAACCAGAAATAGTAGAAATTGCATGTGTACATACCAAATTTTTAGACGGTTGTCCGTTAATCATTTCTCTAATTTCTAAAGTAATATCATTGTATGGGTCATATTCCCTAAAATATATGTCAATAGAAGTAATAAAACAGCCACCTTGCACACCATAAGTAAAGAATGATTGTGCAAGAGGATCTACTCCAGGATCATCTCTTGGTTCTGGAATCTGTGGTGTTGTATCAATTGTTGTAAATACTTCTAACACATTATCAATAGTGGTTTGATATGTTGCTTGAAGACCATTTGCAGTAAATGTAGCTGATGCAGAACCGCTTACAACTCCAGGTATAGTTGATGCTCCCCAAAAATCGGATTCCTTTTGAAACTTAATAATTCTTTCACCAGTATTAAACCTCATAGTGGGAATAGTAATTGTGCCTTCCCATTTACCGTCACCATCTGTAGTTATATATGCTGTTTCTAGTGCGCTACTGGGTGCGTATGGGGCAGCTGCCCAATCACCAGTGCCAGTAACTAAATCACCAATTCTGTGACCGTCAAAATATGGGTATAATCTTGTATTGTAATTACATCCGCTTAGTTTGACTACTAATACTTGAGGTTTAATAAATGATAATGAATTTAGACCTACTATGTCTTTTTTAATCGTTGTGTGAATTGCCATAATGTATTTGGTGTTTGATGAGAATAAAGTTATTTATACAAAGATTAATTATGTGGAGTCGTTATATTGGTATTCGCACCAAGACCAGTATGTAAAGTTCTAGCTAATTCTAATGTAATAGGATTAGGTTGTGGTGGTAAAGTAGGAATAGGATGAGGTGCAGTTAAATTAACAGTTGTTGCAGTACCAAACCACAGTTTAGCCTGTTCTAACGGAGATACTGTAACTGGAAGTGTAGCAGGAATAACACCAAATCTCGTTACAATACCAGTATATACATCAGTTTGTATAGTTTGAGTATAGTTGTTAATAATATTAGGTAAATCAATAACTTCTACCCAGTAATCTGTAGCAGGAATAACTTCCATTTTCCCAACCCAAGAAATAAGTGCGTATGGGTTAACATTTGTTTCTTTAGAAGATAAACGTTGTCTTGCAAATACTACTTCATCATAAGGAAGTGATAAGTATCCACCAGTTCCACCGGACAATTGAACTGTATTCTCAAATGATGACGCTTGACTAAATTCACACTCAAAATATTCGAATTGTGGTACTATAGTTTCAGATACATATGATACTTTAAAATCTTTATTGTATACATCAGCTATTGCATCAATATTTTTAAATGAATCGATCAAATATCCAGATTTAAATCTTGACAACCCAGTATTTGTGTCGACAATATCATAGTTAATAGAAGAATTTTCCAATTGAGATAATGTTACAAAATTTTCAATTTCTGCTATACGGCGATCAATAACACCAACATCGTACATCGTATACACTCTGTTATTAATTCTTTTAACAGTAACATTAGCAGCATTAATTGTATATGCAGGTATGTATAAATCAGCTAGATGTATATGACCATCTGGAACATTTGGTGCTTTAGGATTTTCTGCAGAAATACCTCCCGCAATAAAAATATCATTATTTAGCCCACATACAACTGAATCTATTCTTGGAATAAATTTATGAACAGTTGTTGAAATATTAGAATCTGGCACAACTGGGAATATTTGCGAATCTACAGTATATATTGATCTAAAATCAATATATTGACTTAAGTCATATATTTGACCTGTATCTGGACTTGTATATTGTAGTGCCCCAGATACGTATGGATCGAACCCAGTGCTTATATATGAATCTATACAGAAATAATCCCCTGTGCCAGAATGTTGCATATAACTGCATACAACTTCTAAAGTAACTCCATCTGCAGGCTTCGGAGTATTAGGTATGTATTTTAATGTAGAATTTTGATAATAAAAATCTCTCTGTCCATTATCAAATGTAAATGAAGTTGAATAATCTACTGACCCAACTTTGACACTAACTACATCATATACATCTGCATGTCCTAAATCTATAGAATTTGTTGAACTGAATACAACATTTAAAGTATCTTCTACAGCAGTTTTTGTTTTATAACTATTTGAACCTGTGCTTTTTAAACAAGTATAAACTACTTGTATAGCATCATTTGTATTAAGATCTGTGTTTAATGTGCTCTGAACTTTAAACGAACTACTACTAATACTAATAGCTAAAGTATTAGATAATATTTTTCCCTGAGTATGATTATAAATTATAAGAGATCCAGAATCTATTGAATCTACAATACCTGTAGTAGCACTAAAAGTAGCAGTATATGTAGGACCTACACTAGCATTAGCACTCAATACAACTGCTGTTTTGTAAGATATATCTACGTCATTATTACCAGAAGGTGTTATTCTTATAGATTTTACAGAGTCTGTTTTTAAAGGCACCAATAGATTGCCTCCACTAGAAACAACTAATGATTCTGCTGAAGTGATGCTAGCTTTTGGCTCTGTGCCAGCTGTGGCTCCTGTTGGTGCTGGACCTGTAATTACTGTTATAGTATTACTTAATTTTGGTATAGGGGATGTAGTATGTTTTGTGACATATAAAGTTCCTGGTTTATATGTATGCACAGATGCAGTTGCACTTGTAGATGTAATTACTTGACCTGCAGCAAAATCTATACCATTTAAAGTAGCTATAGAATATTTATGTAAGATGTTACAACTACATGTCTGGCCAGCAGATGTATTCACATCTTGATCTAAAGTTCTAAAATAAACTTTACCTAAATCCGTAATATTTTTTCCTGCAGTTAAACTTAGGTTTGAAATATATAATTTATAGATTGAATTGTTAGGTGTTGTTGCATCAAATTCGTGAAGATCTATAAATAATAAATTGGCAGTTGCTATTTGACCATGGTCATTTGACCAGTTTGTGCCGGAATTAGTTGGAGTAGCAGCAGTATGATTATAAAAATATATAGTCTGCATTTTACTAATGTTAGGTAAGCCTCTATTAGTAGCATTAAACCCAGTTACATAAAAATATTGCCCATAGTTAGCCTGAGGTGTGACTTTATTAGTTATATATCCTCTAGATTTAGCGATAGGTAAAAACGTAGTACTAATTTTATCTAGTTCAAAACCAGAAACATAAGCTTTACCTGGAGAAACTTCTACTGCTAAATAGTTAGCATTTCCATATTTTTTCAAATATTCTGCAAACAAAAGTTTACTAGCATCATCTATAGGATTAGGCCATGCGCCTGCAAGCGGCGGATATACACCACCATTGTTGTTTGATATTAAATGCTCACGCACTTTAACTTTAAGACCATTTACAACATAATTTCCAGATTCATCATAAGTACGTCTTGCCATGAACTTCTCAAGTTCATTATATTTTGCATATCTTAGAAATTCTTTCAAAATGCCATTTTCAAACTTCATTAATTCTATAAAACTAGAACTAAGATCGTCAACATCTGCAGTAACTAATGTTAAATCGATCACAACACGATCTGCACCAGGAGCAGAATAATTATTTGTTCCTTGTGCTGGATCTAATAAACTTGAATCCATTTCAGAATCAATGATGTATTCAGAGATTTTTAAGCGGACAGATTTTGTAGGTGTAGATGAATGATCAATCACAACAGACTGGCTATTTACTCTAGTAAAAAATCCATTGACAAAGAAAACACCTTCATTGATATAGGCGAGAGATGCTGGGCCCGTTTCTTCAACGATGAAATTTGTAGTTGTTTCTACACTATCACTAATTAATCGATCTTCAACAGAAAATACATCAGTTGAAGGTCCGGAGTGAATATATTGAATGTAAAGTGTAATAACAGAAGTTACAACTACTTTTTTAACAAATGCTATAACACCAGTAGAAGTACAATTAATTCTTTTATTTAGTAAATAATTAGCGTTATAACCTAAACCAGAAATTACTATATAAGCTAGGTTTAGCTCATACATCGAATTACCAGGAATTACGACAGAACCGTGTTTAAACACATGAGAACCAAATTTTGCAATCTGATCTTTAAGAATAGATTGCATTTGAGTCAATTCACGTGCCTGCACAGCATAACCTGGTTTGTATGCTATTTGAGAAAACCCTTTAGTATGTATGGGTTGACCAAGATTATCTACTGAGTCATAGAAATCATCATAATAAGGTGGCTGGAATAAATTGATAGTCATATTTTTATTAGAATTCTAGAAACGTTTTGATGTTAAGACCTTGATTATCAGTGAATGAAAACGGTAATTCATCTGACACATATAATAATTTACCAGAAAATTTATCAACGGTTGGAGCAGAAATAACTTGTACGGATGTATACACTTCAGATATATCATCTTTATTAAAAAGATTACCTAAAGGGCTAATATATGTATTATCTACTTGCTGTAGCAACACATGTTTATCATTTACAGCAATTACTCTAAATGTTGAAACACTATTAGAAGACATAACTAGTATTGTTTCTTTACCAGGCCCAACATTAATCTGAGATTTTAGACCAATTACATCTCTAAAAACAACTTCAAAACACAAATTAACCACTGCGTCTCTAAATGTATGCTGTGTAACTCTTGATTTTGGATTTTTGATAATACCCAATTGTCTATAATCTTGCCCAAATTTATTTAATAGTACATCTTTCTGTATAAAAGAATTAATAACTACAGCGTGACAATTCAATTCATTTATAGCATCATAACCATGTCCACCCAACGGTGGAAAAACTGCTCTTACTTTTGCAGATGTATTATGATATTGATCTGTGACTGTTAAATTCAAATATGAATATCCAAGGCCAGGACATGTTACTGTTATTTTTTGAATTCTATTATTATATGTTACACCATCTACAGTTTCTGATCCTATTTCAGATACAACTGCAGTGAATTTAGATAATGCTGTGCTACCAGTCACAGGATCTGGCTGGCCACCATCACCTCCAGCAATTTCATTTATTATGACTTCAGTAGTAGCAGGATCATAATTACTACCTTTATCTTCAATAACAACAGTGTATACAGATCCAGCATTTTCTTCTGCTGCCAATTCAACATCAGATTGAGTTGAAGAGTAATCTGATACACCAAGCATAGGCATCAATTGAGCACCCTGGCCGCCATGATCATGGTCATCAACATTTAGAATCATAACATTATAACCTGTACCTGAGTTTTCTGTTATAACATCAATAATTTCTCCTGCCAGATTTACAACTGGAGTAAATACCGCATTTTTACCATCACCTGATACTACAATAGATGTATCTACATTGACTGGATAATTTTTACCTGGATCTTTTATCAAGACATTTACAATATATCCATTTTCTATGACTGGTATAAGAATCGCATTGGGATTCAGAACACCTGGGGTTTCTGTTTTATATTTACCAGAATACATGTGATCCACATCTGGTGGTACATATGCAGGATTAACAGTAACGGTTAATGTTGGATAATTTCCACCTTCTGGAGTTGGAGTATACAATCCGTGTCCAGTTACACCATCTTCATTACCACCTTTAGTAATAGTTACTTTAACTATCTGACCTGCTGCTTCAAGAACTTCACCATTTGATCCTAGAAGATCTGTAGTTCTTATAGATGGTATCATTGTAGCAAATCCATCAACTCCACCAACCGGAGGAGAAGTTACAACAATTGTTGTTATAGGATCATAACTATATCCATACCCAGAATTTGTTATAATAATATTTTCTACAGATCCCTTATTATAAAAGCTATCAGATAAAGCTTTTTGTACAGGAATATAACCTGGACCTTTATGTTGCACATTCCGATCATCAAAATACACAGTAGAATCAACAACAAATTTGGTTCTCTTGAATGACGGAATATTGTACATATATTTCCATATGTATCCATCTTCACCTGGTGCATTATGGTTAATGATTCCAGTAAACTCTGTAGATGGTTTTACCGGGTTTGTAGTAGATAAGGTCCCATGATTATTAAACAGACATTTGAAAACATCCCAGTCTTCTGTAACACAATAATAATCTTTATTTATCAAATTTATACCATCATCATACTGATCATAAACTCTAGGTGCCTGAGATATAGTCCAATCTATTTTTCTGATGACCATGGAAACATCATTGGCTGTAACGCGCTTCATATACACCATATTATTTCTAATTTTCTTGTAATCCAAAGCAGACTGAGCCTGAGTGACACCCACGATAGAATCTGTGTCTGACCAAGGGTCACATTTACCAAGAAATGAATAATAATTATAGCGTTGGTAATGAATTTCATTTAGCACAGAAAGTGCTAATTCAGAAGAAAATTCAGATTTTGTATATTGAGGCATGATTAATTAATCGTAATTTCCCAATTGATTATTAATGTATCTGGCCAAGTTTTAGTTACAGTCAAAAATGATGTTCTTGCTAGCATTTGAAATACATCAGGCCCAGTACTTATTTTACTAAATAAACCTGCCTCTCTAACTTCAATTGGGCCATCTGCAGATGTTCCTGGTAAAAATGTACCACTGTATCTTACAATATTATTATAAGTAGATAAGGCGCCTGCACCAGTTGGATTACCTACATTAGTATTGATGGTTGTAACCATACTACCTACTGGTGAAATTAATGTCGTTTGTACTGCTAATGCAGTATTACCATCAGACCCAATCCCCATATAATTCGGACTTGGGATCAAATCACCCTGTAAACGTCTAGCAACAATAACTTTACCGATGGTTACTACCAAGTTGTTAATATTACGGGTAGTTTTAATGTTACCGTACTCATCTTTAAGAATTATGTTTAAAGCACCTGTAGCTTTAATTGAATCATTAATCATTTATTGTCCTATATCTAATTGTGTGAAAGGTGAAACATATGTTTCTTCAAAATAATTCGAAACATCTGAAATATACATTGATCCGGAAGTTTTTGTTGCAGTCTCAGAACTATCTATGGAAATTCCATCAGTTATGAATTTATTTAATGTAATTTCTATTATCTCCAGTATAGATAATGAATCGTTATAAATATTTTTATCGAATTCAAGACTGACAAAATCTGTTGTGGCATCTACAAAGTCTATGTCAACGATATCCATGTATACATCATTTGTGATATAAGATGTATATGCACGAGCATTAACAGAAAAATTATTAGTATATTGTTTTTCTAGTGTAGAAAAACGCACGGTGCCTGCCGGATGAGTTATATGCAGCATTTCTTTATATGCTGATATGTCAGTATCTGTTTCTATCAAATAAGAAAATACTTGATAATAAAGATTATCTTGAAGTCTAATTATGTCATTAGATGGATGACCAGATGAATCTTTATACACACCATATGTTCTACCCTCTGGACCAAAAACACAAGATACTTTTGCACGAGATAATAACCAATCATCCATGCTCAATCCAGAATCGGAATAATCTATTAATATACCATTAGTATATACATTGACGTCAATTACTTTAACACCTGTGTAAAACGTATCATCAATTTTATCTATAAAACTATCATATATAACCATTTTTGCAGCATAATCTACATCATTAGGACTAGGTCTTAGTGGTACTGGAACAGGATTTCCAGATTCATCTTTTACATATGAAGTATTATATTGCCCTTGGGGTGTATATGTGTATCCAATATCTTTATTATCAAAAACTCCATCGGAAAATCCTATCAGACTTTCCGAAAAGTCTGTTATTTTATCTGTTATATCTAAAGTTATTAGAGTAATACCAGGGCCTGTTATAACATCAGTTCTATTATACGTAGTACCTATAGGTTTTAATTTATAAGATGAGATCAATATTGTTTGATCTTGAGCATGAGTATAGCCGAAATCTGTAATAACAGCTGTCGACATTTTACCATATTCTTTTGTATTGAGTACTTTTACTGTTGTGTCTTTAACTGTTCCTCTAATTTTAAATATTTGGCCTCTCATCCAAGAACGACCTGGTTCATCTATTTTTACACCTACTAAAGTACTAGTTATTTCACCTGCATAAACTACTACATCATCTACTCGTTTTAATAGAATATCTCCAACTGTAAATTTAATATTTTGTGGAGTTACAAAAAATATTTTTAATAGTGTTTTATCATTTTCAATTTGTTCTACTATTCTAGTAATTTTAATGTACTTATTACGATCATCATTAAACTGTAGAATAGTTCCAACATCATTGTATATATCTAATAAACCGAAATTAGAAGCAGATAATGTTTTTAAGACTAAAAATCTTTCTTGAGACCAATTACCATCAGATGCTCTGAGCATAAATTGCCCAGGATAAACTACATTGATTTCTCTACCAAAAATGAGATTGAATAATAGTTTTAATGCCTTTTCAGTACCTTTTGCATTATAAATTTCATTTAAGATTTTAATGCAATTTCTTTTATCAAAAACTATTTCCTTGGGTAAATATTGAGCATATGTAGTATATAATTTGTCTAATATTTCATCTGGAGCAAGGTCGACATCGTTTATTTTCTGGTGTTCATTTACTATCTGATTAAAATTATTCTTTTGCTGAGCATATTCGAAATACTTTTTTAGAAACTCTGAAAATAAAGGGTATGTTGCTTTAACATACTCAGACACCTGAGTATCAATTAAAGAAGTAATATTATGATCCATAGTTCTCTACTATTACATAATTGTCTGTACTTGGAACTGAATAATCTACCGAAGAATCAATTACTAAAATTTGATTATTCTTTGTGACAATATCATCATTAACTAATTCACATCTAATCAGCAATGAATATCTGCCAGACAAGTATTGGTAGATATTTACAGTAAATGTAAATTTACCAGAAAATATATTAACTTTACCGATTAAGCCCAATAATTCATTTGTAGTATTAGAAAAAATGCCCAGAGATTTATCACCATATTGGTCAGATAAACCATATTCTTTGATAGAACAATTTCTTTTGATCAAACTTGATATATAGCAATCAAATGAACTGGAAAATACAGATCCTTCTACGATAACATTAGATATCGTTTTTTCGTATCTGGTAGCAACTCCTACCACAGGATTAATATTAAACCCTGCTTTTTTACGAATATTAATAGACACAATACCTGGATCTAGATCAGCTAATTGTGATATTAATGTTGATTGATAATATGCTGTATCGAATGTGTTTAAGTCGCCCATAAATGACTTAATTTTATTCTTAACCAATACATTTATCTGTGTTTGATCGTTTGTAGTCAAATATCTATTAAATTTAACTCTAGTATTGAATTCTACAGACAAATATTCTGGATCAATAATAGTAGGACCTATTGTTAACATTGAGAAATTTCTCAATGTAGTCATAATATCTTGCTTAGTTTGATCAGTAATAGTTAATCCAGTTGCTGGTTGTATAGAAACAAAAACTTTACCATATATTTTCGGTATATGGTCTTCTCCACCCCAAACAACACAATTTTTGACAACATTTGGAAATTTATTTTTTAGAATAATAGAATAGTCATTGGCAGTAACTGCTCTTTGCTTAGTAGTATTATTCTTTAATGCATTATTTCTAATTGAATCTATAGATTCTTGTACTTTACCGCCGAATGCCGGTTGAGTTGTTGAGACAGAAACACTCAATGCATTTTGAGGTGTTGAATCTAATATAAAAGATGAACATCCATTAACCAAATTGGATGTATTAGCTACAACATAACTTACTTCTATTATATTTCCATTTATAGGTTGTTTACCAATAATATCAGATCCAAAATATATTTGATAAAACCCATCATAAGATTCTTGAGCAAAAAATACAGTTGATAATGCATGTAATTCAAATGAATTAGTAGCTTGATAATATTTTACTCTATCTTGAGAAGTAGGGCCAGTTTTAACAAATACTTCTAATGTAGACATGTCTACATTTTTATTTGGTATTGTAAATATTGATCTAATATTACGTGTTGTGTCAACAGTAAATGTATTAGAAACTACTTCACCGGAAACTAATTTAACATTATCATATGTAACAGTAGTACCAGAAACTACACCGGAAGCATCATTACCTACAACAAATATATGATTGCCATTTTCATTGCTTGTTGTGAAAGATGTACCTTGTCTTAATATAGCAAATTCTTCTGATATTGCAGATTCTAAATTAATAGTAGTTATTATTACGTCTGCATATGCAGTTGAACATGTAACAGAGGCAGGAACATAGCCTAATTCTTTAGCGATTGAAACTACTGATGATCTTTTCTGTGCAGTATCAATAAAACTTTCATTATGGAGCATATTGGCATAATATGCATTAGTATGTGTATTATAAGCTAATACATCAATAATCGCATTTA
>JFJP01030306.1_pt1 | contig 13420 bp, 8 predicted proteins | sample 431651 | NCBI WGS metagenome assembly JFJP01 (sample SAMN02602958, study PRJNA72255) | Microbial mat metagenome, whole genome shotgun sequencing project. | biome: fresh water; feature: sink hole; material: water; isolation source: purple microbial (photo- and chemosynthetic) mats found in...
AGTGAAGCACGATTTATGGAGTGATTACCTGCGCAGCGAGCTACGAAATCCGCATATTCCCGCCTATCAACCAGCCTAAGCGAAAGTCCTACCATTGAAATGCGGCGTTCGCTTTTCAGCAAACGCCCGCAGCGCTTCATCCAGATCCTGACTGAGGAAAAACGCGGTATTCCACTGTGCGACGTATTCCAACCCCTGCGCTTCGCCGTGCGCATCACTGTAATCCAGCACCTGCTTGACGCCCTGCACCGCCAGCGATGAATTAGCGGCAATCCGATCCGCCAGTTCCCGCGCCGCTTGCAACAACTGATCTTTGTCGGGATAAACCGCGTTAATCAGTCCACAATCCCGCGCCCGTTCAGCATTGATCGGTTCCCCGGTAAACGCCAGTTCCCGGGCCATGCCCTTACCCACCAGCGCAGTGATCCGCTGCAATGTCCCCAAATCCGCCACCATGGCCATGCGGGTTTCGTGAATGGCGAACTGGGCGTCGGCGCTGCCTAAGCGAATATCGCAGGCGGTCGCCAGATCGAGGCCGCCGCCCAGACACCAGCCTTGCACGGCGGCAATGACCGGCTGCCGACAGCGCTGCACCTGGGTAAAGCAGTCCTGGAAATCGCGGATGATCTCGCCCAACCGTTGCCGCCGCCCAATTTCACTCACGTCGCTCGGCGGCAATAAATCCATCGCCTCGTTCAAATTCAGTCCGGCGCTGAACACCCGGCCTTCCGCCCACAACAGCACCACTCGTGCCTCTTCATCGGCGCTGATCTGTTGAAAAGCCTGGCGGATTTCATGGAAGAAGGTCCGGGTCATCGCGTTCAATTTCCCCGGATTGTTCAGCACAATTTCGACGCGGGGGCCCATGCGGTCAAGGCGCAAGGTTTGGTAGGTCATGGGGAGGATTCCTGAGAAGCAGTGTGCAGGGTTGCGAAGTTAGAGAACCTTAAAAAGAAAGGATTGCGAAAGATCGGTCAAGGTTTTGAAGTGAAAAAAATCATGACCCGCCAAGATGAAGAGTTTTTCGACAGCCTCTATGTCTTGGGAAGCACCGCTTGGGGACTCGGATTCGGAGCGCTGCTCAATGGCGTGTTCGGCATTCTCTATGTGTTGATCAGCCTGGAAGATTACGCATTACTGGCCGGTTCGCTGACACTGTTCGGGTTCCTCGCCTTGGCGATGGTGTTAACCCGGCAGGTCGACGGGTATCAATTGAGCGAAGGTTTAACGTCCGGACACAAGCGATTCAATACGGCTTCCGGGTCGAATAACGATTCTGGGGAAACCTTGAACGTTTGATGATGGAAATGCCCATGGCGGTCCATCCGATACTGAACATGGTACTTTTCCGGATGGGTCTGCAATTCACGGATGCCGGTCAACAGCGCATCAATATCCTCATCGGTCGAGTACAGACCAAGACTGGCCCGCACCATGCCCCGCCACGGTTCAATCAATGCCTCAGCGTCCTCCGCGTCGGGATCAATTTCCAACTCCCATAACTCCGGTTTCAGCAACTCGCGAACGTAGGGATGAGCGCAAAAACAGCCATTGCGGACGGCGACGTTGTGATAATCATTCAGCACCGCCGCGACCAGGCCATGCTCCAGACCAGCCAGATTGAAAGAAACCACGCCCAGGCGCGGGGTGCGCTCCGGGTCGGGATCGCCATACACCCGCACGCCGGGAATGGCGGTCAATTCCGCCAATAAGCGCCGCAATAACCGCTGTTCAGCAGTGTGAATTTCCTCCATGCCCATGCGTTGCAGCACATTCAACACCGCGCCGAGTTGCACTGCGCCCGGGATATTGGGCGTACCGGCTTCCTCACGGTCAGGAAAGCGGTCCGTAACCCGATAATCACTCACGCTGACCTCATCGACCATCCCGCCGCCCAGTTCATCCGGCTCCTGACCTTCCAACAAGGATCGCCGCACCACCATCACGCCGGGCGATCCGGGCGCATATAGCTTGTGGCCGGAAAAAACGAGGGCGTCCAGTTCCCGCTCTGCCGCCCCGGTGTCGCTGATGGCCAAAGGCGCATGAGCGACAAATTGCGAGGCATCGACTATGATCCAAGCTCCATGAGCATGAGCCAGCGCCGCGATGTCATGCACTGGATTAACGATGCCGGTCACGTTGCTGGCGGCGGATACAGCGACGTAGTTGACCCGGCCTGCATATTGCCTTAGCAACCGTTCCAGCGCGGCCAGATCGACGGCCCCTGATATTGGCGTGGTTCCCGTCAGCGGAATATGGATGACCTGACCCGCGTGCTTGCGATGGGGCAGATCGTTAGAGTGATGCTCCATCAGCGAGGCCAGCACGATGTCTCGCTCGGGACGTTGCGCCGCCAGGATGCGGGCTAATCGGTTCAAACTGGCCGTACTGCCGGTTCCGGAAAAGCAGGCCATGTGACACTCTGTATCATTTGAACCGACAAAATTGAGCGCTTGCCGGTGTGCCCAGTTGTAGGCGTGGTTGACAATCCGGGCGGAGAAATGCGCCTGACTGTGGGTGTTGGCATAGTGAGCCAGCAACTCGTCGGCAACCTGCCGGGCGCAGCGCAGGGTCAGGGTTGAAGCGGCGGAATCGAGGTAATGACGGCGGGTCTGCCGGTCGTTAGCTAACGGGTAGAGGGTAAAAAGACCGACGAAATCTGTAGCAAATTTTTTGAGTTCCAAATCAATACCACCTTTGTTATTAAATAGTTGGTTTAAGTGGTTATAAGTATCGCATGTCTAATCCGTTTATTGCAGACTTTTCTGGATAGAGCAAAATGATTAATGAAAAAGAAAATCAAGGCGCTAATTTGATCCTGTAAATTTTCCCGTGGTAAATTTTGAGGTTCTTCGAGGGTTCTTGTGGAGGCAGTCCTAGGTAAGCGCATTCATGTTTCTAACCCTTTGATTTAAAATATTGCAGGGCGGAATTTATCCCGCTAAGCCGGTTGAAACCGGCTCTACAGAAAGTCTCGAAGAACCATACAACACTTGTTTGCAATTAACTGAGAATCGGTCTATAAATTATTTTAATTTGGTTCTTCGAGGACTCTTGTGGAAATCGGCGCTTTATGTAACATAAAAATTGCATTTCAATAAATAGCTAATCGATAACTAACTTGATTTTTAATGATAATAATCTCACTAAGCGCCGACTTGGCAGGCCAAAACCCGTTTTTAGAATCGGCTCCACAAGAACCCTCGAAGAACCCTATAAATTGAATCATTTTCAAGCCAGTTCCCGACGGACAACCAGGAACTAATTTGACTTCACAATACAAACTTTGATGATTCTGCCAGTTGCAGAAACTAAGACTAAAGTTGAGGGGAGTGGTTCTGTGGCAACATCCAACAACGACGCTGATAAGACACGTCCAAGCTCCCGTCTGATCTGCTTACGACGGTTTGGGGTTCCTTTGCTACTGGCGACGCTGATCTCCGGCTGCGCCATCAAACGCGATCAGTACGATACCCCCAAAGTTCCCATGCCGGAACAGTACCTGGCGGCAGCCAACGAGATCGTGGGGGATAGCGATTCTCCAGCGTCGCCCAAGGCTACGGATAGCGGTACCCCGGTTCCACAGCCCTCTGAACTGGCCGGCTGGCAGCGGCTGTTTGGCAACCAGGAACTCAACGACCTGGTGGATCGCGCCCTGGCCAATAACCAGGATCTGCAAATCGCCGCTCAGCAGGTGTTGCAAGCCAGGGCGCGGGCGATCCAAGGTCAGGCGGGTCAATATCCCGAGATTTCCCTGCCGATCCAATTTCAGAGTGAAGCCCCCGAGGATGGTATCGGTGAGGTCAACAAGGGTGGCAACGTCAAATCCGAGACCACCTATCAAATCGGCCTAGACCTCGAATGGCGACTGGATCTCTGGGGCGAAAGGCGTTCCCTGGCGGAATCAGCCGAGTTGCAACTGTGGCGGGCTATCTTCAACTACGACGACCAGGCGCGCAAACTCGTTGCCGACGTGGTGAGCGCTTACGTCGAGTATCTGGCCCTCAACGACCGCATGCGGATCGCCCGGGAAACCGAAGCCGTCACCAACAACATGCTTCAGTCCATGGAAGCTCGCCTGGAATCGGGCGACGCCAACATCATTGATGTGGAGCAACAGCGCACGGCCGTCTTCACCGTCCGGGCCGATATGCCCGAGATCGAACTGCGCCGCAAGCAGGCCGCGAATAAACTGGCCCTGTTGCTGGGTGATGCGCCGGAAGGGCTGACGCTCCCTGATCGCGGTCTTCAGGAACTGCTTTTGCCCCAAATCAGACCCGGAGTCCCCTCGGCCCTGCTACTGCAACGCCCAGACATTCGAGCGGTTGAGGCGCGACTCCTGGCCGCGGACGCCAATATTGATCTGGCGCGTGCCCGAATTCTGCCGCCGCTGGATCTGACCGCGCAAGGTGGCTATGGCAGCCGGTATATCGACGAACTCTTCAGACCCCATACCCTGTTCTGGAATTTCGTTGCCAATCTCTCGGCCACCCTCTTTGACGCTGGACGCCGCAGCAGCGAGGTCGACTACAGCAAGGCCGCCCATGAGGAAATGGTGGAGACCTACGTCCAAGTCATCCATGCCGCGACCCTGGAAGTGCGGACTGCCCTGCAAACTATCGAGCAAACCCGCCAGCGCCTGGCGCTCCAGCAGGAAGCCACGGATGCGGCGAAGCGGGCCTGGGTGTATAGCCAGATTGCCTACGATACCGGCGGGGCCATTGATTATCTGACCTATCTCAATACGATCAGAACCTACCACCGGACGCTGGATGACCTGCAAATTTTCCGTGACAACGCCTATCAGGGGTACATTACTCTCTTCTCCGCTCTGGGCGGGGGCGCACCGAGTCGCGCAGCGATCCCTGGCAAAGGCCAACGCCCCGAGCAACAACCGGGTTCCATCCTAGTGGGTTCGTCGAAACCATTAATGTCCGCGAGCGTCTGGTTGCCGAGCACTGGCTGGGATGCTAACCATTCCGGCGAAAATAACCATCAGCCGCATGAAGAGGATCGGGAAACCTGGCTGGTGGAACTCACCGGCATCCACACCCGTGAAGGCGTCGAGGCGACGTGGCGCGACCTGCGTAACCGGAATGCCTCACAGGTGCGAGACCGCGCCCTGTTGGCGTGGGCACCCAGCGAAATTATCAATGCCGAAGGCCAGGCGGCCACCTGGTATCGCCTAGCGGTCGAGGAATTCCCGTCCAGCGACGAAGCTGAACAATGGTGCAAGCAGCTCAATGCCGGAAAAATGCGTTGCCAGGTCATCGCGTTTAATAAGGACTCCCGCATCGCTGGACGTTTTCCCTGGCCGGATCCAAAAGAAAACGATCGCGCCAAACCCGCCGCGCCTGCGGAACCCAAGACGACCCAGATGACCCCGAAACCCAAGCTGAGTGGGGGATAATGGCCGGTCATGGCGTTCAACACGAGCCGGTCTCCCGGCGGACGGTGCCGTTAACCCCCCGTCAGCGCGATATTCTGCGGCTATTGTGCGAAGGCAAGGTGAACAAGGAAATTGCCCGCGAACTGGAGATTGGCCTGGGCACCGTCAAGCAGCACATGGTGGCCTTGTTTAAACGGATGCAGGTCCGCAACCGCAGCATGGCCGTTTCGCAGGGTATGGCGCTGCTGGGGTCGGATACATCAGCAGCCCCCCCTGACCCGCCAGATCTCCCATCGCGGATGCAGGAGCCGGATTTCACCGAAGACGGCATCCTGATGCGCCGCTCCTGCATCGTGCTCAGCCTGGCCCTGCCGACGCGAGCCTCCGCAGACGCTATGGCCTTGCTGCACCGGACCCTGGCCGGGCTGGCCTGCGATGCGGGAGCGCTCTTCATCCCACGCGAAGAGGGAGCCGGTGATCTGCTGTTCGGCATTCGGCGTTCCTCCAAGCATGATCTGATGGCTGCTCTGCAACTGGCCTGGGTTCTCCAGCAGAAAGTCACTATGGGTGGAATATCCGTTTGCCAGGGACTGCGAGCCGGATTGAACGCCGGTATGGCCATCGTCAGCCGGGAACGCCGGGGTGGCTGGTCGGGGGAGGCGGTGGCGACGCCGGTGATTGTCGCCACCCGTCGCTTGCTGCAAAACCTGGGTGATGGCGAATTACGTCTGGGCGTCGCAGCGCGTGAGGTTCTGCGGGTCTTCGGTCTGGAGGACTCGCTATCCATACCGGACACGCTACCCCTGGACAATATTGCTCATCTGTTCCAAGTGGATTTCGGCAAAGTGCGTCAGATGGTGGGCCGCAAGACCGAATGGCACCGGATCGAAACTGTGCTGAACACCCCGGATCACGGGGCGGTGTTGCGCCTGGAAGGAGAGACCGGCATGGGTAAATCGCACCTTTGCCGGGCTGCCATGCAGCGTTGCCTCGCCCTTGGCGGATGCGGGCGCTATCTTCGCGCTTTGCCGGTCGCTGCCTTCCTACCTTTATGTGATGCGGCGACGGGTGCGCCGGTCACCACCGACGAAGCGATTCAGGCGCTAATCGCCCCCAGAACCGCGACTCCAGACTTGTTGGTCATGGATGACTTCCACCTCCTGACCCCGGAGGTCCGATCCTGGCTGGCGGAGGAAGCGCGCCGGGGAGCAGCGCAGGGCCGGATTATCCTGTTGGCTGGACGCCGAGCCGGTGTTGCGGAGGGTGACACGATCACGCTCAGTCGCCTCTCTCGGGACGAAATGAAAGCGCTACTGGCCGGTCTGGAATCCCTGGAAGGTTCGACGCTGGATGCCGCGAGAATCCCCGTGATTGTGGAAAAAGCAGCCGGCGTACCGCTGTTTGCCCTTGAGTTGGCGCGTTCAGCCACGGGCGAACCGACTCTTCCACTCCTGATGATTATTGCTTCCCGCCTCGATGGATTCAATCTGGACTGGAAATTGTTGCAAACCCTGGCGGATGGCCCGGCGATCATGGATATCGAGGCTCTGGGCAAAGTCCTTGGCGAAGCCGGGGATCAGGTGGTGAACGCAGTCGCGGCAGCGGTTCGGGCTGGTGTACTGATGGAGGCAGGGCTTGGGCAGGGCGTCGGTTTCCGTCACCCACTGTTGCGCCAAGTCATCGCTTTACTTCAAATTTAAGAGAGTGGGGCCTGTTTAATGAGTCATCCACGTATTAATACCGCGAAGGATCGGGAAGCCAAAGTGCGCACAGACGCGGCTGGGCTAATAGGGAGACTGTTTCATTACGCTGACCTGCGCCGGGTACTGCCCGGTCTGGTGGTCAGTTCCCTGCTCTCCAACGTGCTGGCGCTGGCCCTGCCGTTGGCGATCCTCCAGATTCTGGATCGAGTCATCACCAATCAGGCGATGTCCACCCTGTTTTATCTCACGGTGGGCCTGTTGGCGGCGCTGATTCTCGAACAGGTGCTCAGAGTGATCAACAGCAATCTGGCCAGTTGGCTGGGGGCCAAGTTCGAACACGACACCACGATGAATGCCGTGGAACATTTGATGCGCGTTCCCATGCGTCATTATGTGCAGAAGGAACCCAGCGTCTATGCTGAGCAGTTGCGCGCTGCCAGTGAGGTCGCCCGCTTCTATTCCGGGCAGTCCACCTTGCGTCTGCTCGATTTTCCCTTTGTCGTGATCTTCCTGGCGCTGATCTACCTGATCGGCGGTGTCCTGGTGGCAGTGCCGATTACGCTGCTACTGATCTTTAGCCTGCTAACGCTTCGTTACCGGCATTCCAGCCATCAACATATCCAGCGGTTAAACACCAACGACGAACGGCGCTCCGGTTTCCTGTTTGAAGTACTCGCCGGTATTCATTCGGTGAAGACCATGATGATGGAAAACTCCATGCTGCGCCGCTACGAGATGTTGCAGCGCGCCAGCGCGGAGCAGGGCGAGAAACTGGCCTATTCGAATGATCGCGCCGATCGCCTGGGCCATTATTTTTCCCAGATCATGGTCATTAGCGTCGTCTTTGCTGGAGGATGGCTGGTCATCACTGGTGACATGACGCCGGGCGGCCTGGCGGCCAGCATTATCCTCTCGGTTCGCTCCATCTACCCCTTGCGGCAAGGTCTAACCTTCCAGCATGCCTATCTGGCGTTCATCGATGCCGATCAGCGTCTGCGGGATCTGATGAACCTGCCTGTCGTGGATCTGCCCGGAAAGCCACCGCTGCCGACCATGGATCAGGCGCTGGAATTACGCGGCGTTGCGGTTCGCTACAACGATAAATCCATTTTATCCGGGATTAACTTGTTGATCCCAAAGGGCACCTGCATTGCCATTCGCGGCGACAGTGGCTCCGGGAAGACCATCCTGCTGCATCTGCTCAATGGCCTGGAACAGCCGGATGCCGGTGAGGTGCTGGTCGATGGGCGGCCACTGTGTGACTTTTCGAGCGATTCCCTGCATCACCACATCGCCCTGCTGCCGGCTGCCGGAACCATCGTCACCGGCACCCTCCTCGAAAATCTCACGATGTTCGATGAAGCCCTGAACGACCAGGCGCTGGCGGCCGCCAGCGAACTGGGTCTTGATGCGGTCGTAGCGGGCATGAAGTTGGGCTATGAAACCCCACTCAGCGAGAGCGCCAGCGCGACCCTCCCATTGGGAACGCGCCAACTCATCGCGATCGTCCGCGCCCTGATCCGCGACCCCGACATTATTCTCTTTGACGAGGCCAATATTGCCCTGGATATGGAAAGCGATCGGTTGCTACGCCAATATCTGGAACGGGGCAAAGGCAGGCAGACCTTGGTGCTGGTCACCTATCGTCCTTCCTACCTGTCCATGGCCGACCGCACATATCACCTAGTCAATGGCGAACTCCTCGAGGGTGAACCCACACCAGTGGATGCCGGTGCGATGAATGCGATGGCCATTCCAGAGACCCGGCCCGAGGCTGGTCTGGACGTGAAGACGCTCGTCGATGAGCGGTTTAATCAGCCGACCGACTTGTGCCGCTGTGTGTTACCACTGCTCAACCAACTGAACTGGCATGGCCGGCGGCGAGAATTGGCGGAAGCTTTGCCCCACACCGAGACTCCGTTGGATCTCTCCGGGTTTTTCACGACGCTGGCTGATCTTGACTACCTGCCGCAATACCTGGGCAGGCGCTCGCGAGAGCCTGATGATCGATTACTTCCCTGCCTTTATCTGCCCAATGGTAGCAGCGCCAAGGTAGTGATGGAGCGGACGCGTGAAGGGCAGTTGCGAATCTTTGATGGCGTCACCGGGGAAGAGTCGCTGGTGAACCATCTCACGATCAACGGCGACTACTACACCTTCAAGGAAACCGCCCCCCCCGCGCCCGAGAAGGCTAACGTAAGTTGGGTGGCCGGCGTCCTCAACCGCTTCCAGCCCCATCTGCGGGTGATCATGATCATCACCCTGGTGACGACACTGCTGAATCTGGTGCCGGCGCTGTTCGTCAGGTCGATGTGGGATATCGTCATTCCACTGGGCGACATTCGGGTTGGAGCCTATCTGCTGGCCGGTTTCCTGATCGCCATGGCCATCGGCTGGGTATTAAACTTCTCCAAAAGCCGTCTGCTGGCTTACGTGGGCGGCCGCGTTGAGTACATCCTGGGCATTAATCTCATGCAACGCATCCTGGGATTGCCCTCTACGGCTGTCGAGGGCATGTCGGTCAGCCGTCAGGTTCGGCGCATTCGCGGGCTGGAACGGTTGCGGGAATACTTTGTCGGGCCGATGGCGCTCATGCGTTTTGATGTCCCGGCGACGCTGCTACTGGTGATCGCCTTGGCGATCATCAACCCCTGGATGGTTGTGGTGCTGCTGGTCTCTCTGGCGGTTTTTGCCGCGGCGGGCTTCGTCGTGCTGCGCATGAGTCGGCCCGTCGCGGGGGCAGCGTCACAGAGTACGGGTTCGCTGAGAGAATTTCTTGACGAGACGCTCAATGTCATGCGGTTGATTCGCCAAAGCGGAGCCGAGCAAACCTGGTTGGCCCGCCTGCGCAGCTTGAGCGCCAAGGCCGCGATGAATAACTTCCATGAGCGGCAATTCAACCAGCGTGTGCAGGGCGTCGCCCTGGTGGGGGGGCGCACCACCGGACTAATGGGTCTGGTGGTTTCCGCCTGGTTAGCGATCCACGGGGAAATTACCGGCGGCACACTGATTGCGACCCTAATCATTATGTGGCGAATTACGGTGCCGCTGCAGAATCTGTTCCTGGCGGCGAGCTCCATTGTTCAGGCCACTGAAAATGTCCGACAGGTGGATAACCTGATGCGGTTGCCCAAGGAAAAGGATCGGGGAACACGCCAGACCATCCGACCCGAAACGCCCGGCGGATTGGAGTTGTCGCGGGTTTCGTTCCGTTACGCCAATGATCTGGATCCGGCGTTGCTCGGTCTTAACTTCACGATTGCGCCGAGGCAATGCGTCGCGGTGACCGGTCCGGATGGCGCGGGAAAGTCCACGCTGCTGAAATTGATCCTCAGAGTTTACTCCCCGCAAGCCGGCAATCTGCGGCTAGACAAGGTCGATATCCGGCAATTAAACACCACCGACTTGCGTTCGCGCATCAGTTATATGCCACAAAGCTGTGATGTTTTTTATGGCACTGTGGCGCAGAATCTGCGGCTGGTACATCCCGCCGCGACCCAAGAAGAAATCCAGTGGGCAGCGGCGATGGCGGGCCTGCTGGCGGAAGTCGAGGCGCTGCCTGAAGGTTTCCATACGCGCATCTCGAACAGTCGCGCTGATGAACTCCCACGGGGTTTCCGCCAGCGGTTGTCGTTGGCGCGGACCATGCTCAAGCCCGCCTCGGTGGTGCTGATGGATGAGCCAGGCTCGGGCATGGATCAGGCCGGAGAAGCGGCGCTGATTCACTGCATTCACTGGTTGCGCGGTCGAGCGACCCTCATTCTGGTGAGCCTGCGGCCGGGACATTTACGGCTGGCAGACCAGGTCGTCTATCTGGATAAAGGAAGGGTCAGTGCGATGGGTCCGTTTGACAAAATTGAAGAAAAAGTAATGGCGGGGTTGCGGTAATGAAGACAGGCAATGCAGAGGTGAAAGCCCATACCGGATCGACAAAACCCGGTTTCGGGGGCCGCGAGCGGCGGCGGCTATCAGAAACGGTGCTGATTGAGGAAGAGCTGATTCCGGCCTTCTTCCGCCCGATTCTCTATGTGATCGCGGCCATGGTGGTGGCCTTCGTGGTTTGGGCGGCATCCATCGAGCTCAGCGAGGTAGCGATAGCGCCGGGGCAGGTGATTCCTGCGGGCAGTATCAAGGTAGTCCAGCACCTTGACGGTGGCGTGGTTGCGGCGATTGATGTCGAAGAGCGGAAACTGGTTGAGCAAGGACAAGTCTTGCTGCGGGTTGATGGTTCGCAGGCTCTGGCCGATCAAATGCAGATCCTGGCGCGGCAGGCCGGTCTGCAATTGCGATCCGAGCGATTACAGGCTTTCATTGAGCATCGCGAGCCGGTTCTTTCCGAATTTGCTGAAAAATATCCGAATCTAGTCGCCGATCAGCGGGCTATTTTTCTTAACCAGAAGGCGTTACGCGACTCCACGCTGGACATTCTGAAAAGCCAGATTGGGCAACGCAAACAGCGTCTCGAACAACTCCGAAAAGCCCTGGCTTCGGCTATTGAACACCAAAGGCTGACCGGGGAATTACTGGTCATGCGTGAGGATTTGGGTAAACGTCGGCTGATCGCCCGGACGATTTTGCTGGAGACGCAGCGGGCCAAGGTGACAGCAGATGGAGAAGTGACCCGGATCAACCAGGAGATCGCGCTGGTTAACCGGGAGATCACGGAGGCAGAAAGCCGACTTCTGGATACCACTAACCAGCTCCAGCGCGATGCTTCAGCCGAACTGGGCACTATCCGAGCCGAGATGGCCGAGGTTGAAGAAACTCTCCAGCGTCTTGGCGCACGGGTGGATCGCCTGGAAGTACGGTCGCCGGCGCGGGGGTATATCCACCATTTGCAGGTGAGGACGGTAGGGCAGGTTATCCAGCCGGGTGCCTTGCTGATGGAGATTGTTCCGGCTGGCGTGGCGCTTGAAGCTGAGGTGCGTATTGCGCCTAGGGACATCGGGTATGTGCAGCCGGGTCAACCGGTCAATTTGCGAGTGAGCGCCTACGAGTATTCTCATTATGGTTTTGCCAGGGGCAAACTCAAGCGCATTTCCGCCTCTAACATGATTGAGGAAGGTGGGAAAACTTTTTTTCTTGGATGGGTGACGCTGGACAAGCCTTTCGTGGGTAACGACCCCAAACACAACCCCATCCAAGTCGGCATGACGGTCGAAGCCGAAATCATCACCGGCTACAAGACGCTGCTGGCCTATATTGCAAAACCGATTGTGAACTCGCTTTCGCAAGCCTTCCGCGAGAGATGAAGCCCCGCAACATCAGCCAAAGCCTATAACCTATGGATGTCTTGAGGATTGCGTGGAGGGGGTTATGCTCCAAGCATCTACAAAGCTATCTATAGGTGAAAGGCCGTGGCTGAACAAAATCAATCTCCTAACGAATCCTCTATTGACGAAGAAACGACCAACGAAGAAACGATCTTTGATGAATTGACATCGTTAATCCTCAATGAGGAAAGCAATACGGCTGAAAAACCTGATGAGTTGCCATCCCCCCCGGAAGTCACTCCAGAGGAAGGCAATGAAAATATCCAAACCAGCCAGCGTCAGGGCAATGACCATCCAGCACATGAAAGACCTGAGCTTGGCGCTTTCCGTCAAAACGAGATTGAAATTCCAAACCGCGGCCAAGGACGCTCTGAGCCACCGCCTGAACAGACCGATACCAGTAAAGGAGGTCAGGCCCCTAACCCACCGGTTGACTTCCCAATCCCGGCGGGAGGGGTCGAATTCCCAGGTGCAAACCTTCCCCCGCCTTTTGAACCCGATACCGTTGATCTGCCGGTTGTGGAGCCGGTGCCTGTAGAAATTCTAGCTTTGGATTCCCTGACCACTGCCACCACTCCAACGACCAGCACTAGCAGCACTACCCCAACGACCAGCACTAGCAGCACTACCCCAACGACCAGCACTAGCAGCACTACCCCAACGACCAACCCCAACGACCAGCACTAGCAGCACTACTCCAACGACCAGCACTAGCAGCACTACCCCAACGACCAGTACTAGCGCTACCTCAGCTACTACGGCGACCAGCGCTACCTCAGCCACTACGGCCACTAGTGCTACCTCAGCCACTACGGCGACCAGCGCTACCTCAGCCACTACGGCCACTAGCGCTACCACAGCTACTACGGCGACCAGCGCTACCTCAGCCACTACGGCGACCAGCGCTACCTCAGCCACTAGCGCTACCTCCGCCACTACGGCCACTAGCGCTACCTCCGCCACCACAGCTACTACGGCGACCAGCGCTACCACAGCTACTACGGCGACTAGTGCTACCTCAGCCACTACGGCGACCAGCGCTACCACAGCTACTA
>JFJP01027376.1_pt1 | contig 13419 bp, 15 predicted proteins | sample 431651 | NCBI WGS metagenome assembly JFJP01 (sample SAMN02602958, study PRJNA72255) | Microbial mat metagenome, whole genome shotgun sequencing project. | biome: fresh water; feature: sink hole; material: water; isolation source: purple microbial (photo- and chemosynthetic) mats found in...
AAATTGAAAAAAATTGAAAAAAATTGAAAAAAATTGAAAAAAATTGAAAAAAATTGAAAAAAATTGAAAAAAATTGAAAAAAATTGAAAAACATTGAAAAAAATTGAAAATTTTTTTTTTCCTTTTTTTTTCCAATAAAATATTCATACACACATGACTTAATTTATTTTTAAAACCTCTAAATAATATTTTCCCAATTAAAACCATAAAATCTCAAAATGAGTGAGCCCAGAAAAAAGGACGAGTTCGGTTTTTTCCAAGCAACCCAGCCAGAAATCCTAAAATTAAACGAAAAAGATGACGAATATATTAACGAAGTTAAGCGTAAACTTCTTGATGCCCTTGATTTATTTGTCCCTCATTTATTTTCCTATCGTCAAATAACTCAAAAAATTGATTATCTCACTTTGATTTCCTCATTGATTTATTACGGTTTGACGACAGTGCGAGGAAAACAGACATTAGGAGAAGAATATTCTAGTTTAATGCAGATTTCATCAAAGGATTATAAATATGAAGGAATACCAACCCATTTAGGAAGAAGAATACTTTATGTTTTAATGATTTGTGGAGGCCCGTTTATTGTGTCTAAATATCTGACAATATGTTTCAACAAAATGAGGGATAAGGCTTTAACTGATGAGAATAGGAACTCATGGAAAGTCTTTTTTTTTAAAAGGATGCCAGATTTCTCAGAAATTGTTCAAAATATTTATAAATTGCATTTGGGTGTATTTTTCATTAAGGGTGTGTTCTATGAAATATCCAAAAGATTCAGTAAAATTCGGTATATATTCGTCAAACAACCACAGAATCATAATATCCATTATAGTATGATTGGACAAATCTTATTACTGCAAATAGCTTTGCAATTCTTCCAATATTTTATCATATTTGTTTCAGATCTTTTCAAAAGAAATAAACCGAAAAAATTACAAAAATCAGCAGAAAATTTGCTTTTGGTTGAAGATAATGAAAACCAAAACGTAAATGAAAATGAAATTTGTGGATTGTGCTATGACAAAAGGAAATCTCCAAGTGTGACTCCTTGTGGGCATTTGTTTTGTTGGGAGTGCATTGTTAAAAACTGTGTGATCAAGCCTGAATGTCCGCAATGCAGACAGTATTGTCCAGCGAGGAAAATTATTCGTTTAAGAAATTTTAATTAAGGGTAATAGTTGATTTCAATTCATACAAAAGCATAAAATTTTTTTTAGTGAAGTTTTTTATTTTTAAAATTTTTTTTTACAAAAGCTTAAAGTTTATTTTTACAGTAAATGATTCTTTTTAGTTTGAAAAAAAAAAAATTTCCATAAAAATGTTTAAATTTTATTCTATAAAAAAGATATTTTTTTTTTTATTTTTTAAAAAAAATAGTTTATAACTTCCATTTCCCAAAAAAAATAAAAAAAATTCTCTAAAATAAATTAACATATTATCAGAGCTCATTAATTCTAAGTTTTTAAGAAGAATACAATAATTAACATAAATACTATAATATTGTAATATTGCTTAAAATTATTATAACTTTGCTTTTTGCTTATAGTTTCACGGAACTGGAATATGAGAATTTGTTGCACCCAAACTCTTCCGTATCTTCCATAAGTATAGGGTCTACTTCTGTTTTATTTCCATTCAAAAAGAATGAAATATCCTGATCTACTTTCACCTTTAAAGGATCCATATTATATTCTTCAGTAAACTCTTTGGTGATAACTTTATATCCTTCAACAAAATTGGCATTCAGATTATAAGAGAGAGGCAATTTTCCTTTTATGAAATCAAGTGATGTAACAAGGACTTCTCTCATCAAGAATAATTCTTGCAATTCATTGGTAATATCGACATGAACTTCAACAAAAGGCACTAGTTTAAAGAAGAACTGTGTTTCAAAGTCTCCCTTTTGAACTCCATAGAACGAATTTACAATATGATGGTAAGAAAATTTCAATTTAAGCAAGCTCTGCAATCCATGATAAGAGTAATTCACATGTACCTCTTGATAAGAATCAGTAAACTCCAATGGGTTTTCACTTAAGCTTGTATTGAATGTCTCATTGAAAGTATCAAAGAATTTTGCTTTCAGTCCTAACACGGTCTCCGCATCTAACATATCTAAAATATTGAAATTGTTCGTAAGAACTGCTTGAACAATTTTCAACGCAATGTTCTGATTGTTTTCAATATAGACAATCAATCCTGCGAAGAAATCTGTGAAACTGTCTGTACAATTCAATTTAAATTCAGTTAGAATCAGATTGAATTGGGCTTTGAATTTCACGATTATGTTATTCTGTTGAGTGGCTATTTCAGTTATAAAACCTGTTATATTATTTATGATATCAGCGCTCATCGATGAAGAACTTAAATTATAAGTCTTTTGTAATTTGAATTCTTCAAAATAAGCGACTGCAATTATGGCAACTGATTTGATTTCAGCTATTTTTTGTTGTATATCAGTGAAAGAAGGGACTATTGTATCGTTGAAAATGTTATATTCTTGATAGATTACCATTTCTTCTGAATTTAGTTCATAGTTTTGATTTTTAAGCTTAGTCAGCATTTCAAGAGTGCTAGCAGTTTTTTGGAAATCTTCCAAAATTTTCCCCATATCAGCAATGAACTGAACATCTAATTGTTGCATTAACTGGTCCATGTTTGCTTTAAAGCTTGGATAACTGCATTCGAAAGCATCTTTAATAGCTTGAAGAATCCCTGGTAAATTGGTTATAAATAGAAGAAAAATTGCTTTGAACTGCTCAAGAACGTATTGGAATTGCACAGTGGTTATTTTTTTTAATTTGTCTAAAGCATCAATAGAATGATCGAATTTCAGCAATGTGTTCCTCAATTCTTCCATCATAAAAATGCTATTGATTGCATCAGTTGAGATAGGGTTGCAATCTAGAGCTAAATAATCTCTTAATTCATTTAATACCGTCTGCAGGCATAGTTTGTTAGCAATAAAACCTTCAGATAAACTTCCTTGATATTGTCCAAATTGCTGGAAAACAAGGCTTCCAGTTTGATTCACCAAGTTTCTTTTGCCTTCAAGGATCATTAAAAGGAAATTTTTTACTGCTACAGTGATGTTCTCATTCGCAAATTCGAATTTATCAATGACTGTGAGCTGGATTTGATCATGAATAATAGTACCCCAGTTTTGTTCAATCTCTTTATAATGATTGAATTGGGCTATGTATTCATCACCTAAATCAGAATAACCTTGTGTGACTTTCTGAATATTCTCAAGGATGAAAGCTCGATTTGAATGGGCACTTAAAGCTATCTTATTAATTAAAATATCATTCTTAATAGCAGTGAATCTGTTCGTTAATTCTGTTTGGAAATAAAGGAAATCACTTGAAATTTCTTGCAGATAAAGACCGACAACTATATTGAAACTACCAGCTAAAAGGTTCTGGAATTGCAGGGAAAGATCTGAATTTTCATCATTCAATTGCAATAGAATTTCTTCGCTCAGGGTTCCTAATTTTTCAACAGTCATAGCAAGAGTCGCATCAACAAACTCCTGCATTTTCTGATCAGTAGCCTGTTTAAACTGTGCTAAATTCTTCATAGTCATCTCTAAATCCTTAACAACTTTGGCCATAAGGGATGCAAACTGCCCTGAGTTTCTCAAAACAATCACATTCAACATAGAAAGACTTTGCCAAAATTTAGGCAATCTCGAAGCTATTAACATCTCGACTTTTGGCATGTAAACGACTAAGTCATTATTTATCTTAAGGACCTGCTCAAAAGAGCAGCTGGCGTCTAAATAGCACTTCACAATCATTTGATTTTGCACTGGAATATCAAAAACATCAAGTTTAAGGAATTTTGGAAGATCTTCGAAATCAAAAGTGTCTATTTTACCTATAAGAGTTTCGTTTGCTGGACATACAGCGAGGACTCTGGACTGTTTTGTTAGTTTAGGCAAAAAATTCAAAGAAAATCTGCTGGTTTCCTGTGATGGAAAAGATGATAGAATCGAACATATGAGGAAAACAAACAAAGAAGAGAAAATCAAGAGAAAAATTTTATTTTGGACATGTTGGGGTTTCATTGTATTAGTTGGAATTTTATTTTATTTTCTGGGGAAATGAAGGGTATTTAAAGATGGAAAAAGACGAGATTTTATGGGTTGGGAGCTGAATTTTTGGGAAGGTTTGCAAGGAATTCATTGGGAGTTTGTATTTGCACTAGAAAAAAATTGAGTGTTGGATGAATTATCGTTAGTGCTGTTCAAAAAAGGCATACTTTATCGTTAGTAATGGAGCTGAGAAAGAGAAAAAAATTCTCATTGATTTCCTGTTAAAAACGAATATTTTTTAAAAAATTGAACTAAACGAGAAATATTTTTTTTAATGTTAAATTACAATAATTTGTTTTTTGTTAAAAATTCAAACATTAATTTTATTTTTATCTGGATTTTTTATAAAATATATAATTGTAAAAAAATGAAAAAAATTTTTCACTCACTCTCAACATTTTATTTTATTTTTTTCTTGGCATTTTTGTTTACAAATACATTGCTTTTTAGTGTCCCTGTGGCTAAATTGAATGTATTGGTATAAATGTTTTTAAAATCATCTAATTTCCTTGCATTTCCATCAGTTTTCAAATTTTGTAAATTGTTCAAATCTGCATTAAACAAAGGTATCTAAAAAACATCATAGATATCGAAACTTTCATTTTTTTTCAAACCTTTATTTTCATATAATTATCAGACATTTCAAACTTTTTATTTGTTAATGGATTAATCCTCTTTTTAATAAAATTATTTTTGTTATTTAGTTTATGATTGAAAGTTTACTGTTTTTTCTTCACTTTTCCCATGGGTTTTATGGAGAAAGGGTAGATGGCTCTTTTTATTTGTTAAACCCTGAAGAAAATTATTTTCTTTTCGGTAACTATTCTCATATTCCTATATATATATCTCAATTTTTCAATTATTTTGGGGTTTTTATTACATTGAAATGAGAATAATCTGAATAAATTTCATGAGAATCATATGAAGTAGCTTTATTTACAGGTTCTTTTAAGGCATAATTTGAAATAATGCTTTGTATTTTTTTATTTTTCTGAGAAAGCCAATTGGAAATTCCTTTGGATTTGAAGTTAAGAATCTGTTTTTTTTGAATATTTTCATTGTTCAAATTGAAAATCAAATCATTTTTGTGATGAAATGATGAGTTAGCCTTCTGGTTTTCTGGGTTATTGGTGTATTGATCAGCTGAAGGAAATATTTCCTCTAATTTTTTATCATCTTCCAATTTGTAATTATAAACTGATTTATGCATGAATTTATTGTCGGAAATAAACGAAGGCACTTTTACAGCTTGTTTAAAAATCTTGAATCATAATAAAAGTAAATAAAATGCATCAAAATATATAAAATCTATAAAAAATTATAAAAATTTATAAGAATTAAAAAAAAGAAAATATTTATAAAATTAAATAAAATCATTTAGTAAAAACTTCAGTGGAAAACGGTTTCCTATCACTTTCATTCTCTTTGCTCACATAATCATTCTTCCTTTCATCTCTCTTTTGCTTGCTTTTATCAAATAAAACATATTATTTACCAATAAGAAATAATAATATACTCTAAATTATTTCTTTCTTCCTTTATTATTTTAAAATTCCCTTCATTTATTTGTAGTTTCCCTTCCAAGCTTTCTCTTTTAATTACTTCACTCTTCTTCATATCCTTTTCCTTTTTCTCCAATTCTCTCAAATCTTCAAAATAAGGGTGTTCCAATGCTTGTAAACTTGATAATCTTTCTTTAGGATCCATCTTTAAAATCTCCTTCATGAAAGCCATGCCTCTTTTGCTGATTTTCCCTAAATATCTTTTATCTAAAGAATCCACCTTCTTTGTTTCTTTAAACTTTAACCCCTTGAATCTCGCATGACGATTGTAAGCCTCTTTTTGTTCAGAAGTCAATGAATCAATAATCCTTTGTATCAAAGCCAATTGATCTAATTCACTTTCGCCTGGAAATAAAGGCTGGCCATCAATCAATTCAGCCATTATGCAGGCTATAGACCACATATCCACTGGTTTGTTATAGGATTGGCTTAGAAGAAGCTCGGGTGCTCGATACCAGCGAGTTGCCACATAATCTGTCATAATTTCCTTGGAATTGGTAAGTGGAAGACTACGGGCAAAGCCGAAATCGCATAGTTTAAGCACAGATTTTCTAATTAAACAAAAGGAAATTTTTTTTTTTTATGAAATTTCGGAAAAGGTAATATTTCTCCTGAAAGAATAATGTGTTTTTTTTTTACTTATTGACTAAGAGATTCTCAGGCTTGATGTCTCGATGGACTATTTCTTTAGAATGCAGGAAATTGATAGCTTTGACTAGCTGATAGATGATTTTTTTGATATATTCCGGCTAGAATGCAAAAGAAAATGATTTATTAATTTGAGTTCAATAGTCTTACTTCTAATCCATGAGGAGTTTTTTCCAAAACTTCTAAGAGGTTTTTCTCGACATATTCAAAAACAAGATGGATTCTGCCTTTTCTAAGATTTTTTTAATAAAAACCAATATCCAATTTTTTTAAGAAAAAACCTCTTAAAAGCCTCTTTTAACTCAACGATGTTTTCATGTTTAAGAAATTTCAAAGCTTTGATTTCTCTTTGTGCATTTTTTCGAATAATTTCATCATCATCTGAATCTTTGAATTTTTTTATTGCAACTATCAAAAAAACAGCGTTAAATAGAAAAAATATTTTTTTTGAGTTTGAGAGTATTTACTGATTTCATCGTTGTCTTTATTGCGGCATTTGATAACGACCCCATAAGCACCCTCTCCAACGACTCCTAATACATCATATTTATTCATTATTTTTCAGTTTTTTAATGAAACTAATTTTTTTTCCTAAAAAATAATAAAATTTTATTGTTTTTTATTTTCTAGCGACTTTTTTTCAAACGAAAATAAATTTATTCAAATGAAATCTGCTTTTAAAAATCTATTCTTTCACTTCAAATCTCATCAAACTAATCTTTTTCTTGGTTGCTTTATTTCAAGCACATGTCTTTTTTACCATAATTCAAAACCCCAAATGGAGCAGTTAAATTCCTCAACAGTTCCAAAGCATTATCCTAAAATTTCAGAAGAGAAACTACAGAAAGTTCTGCAAAAATACCCTTTACTAACAGTTTATAACAATGAAAAATCACATGAATATATAATGTCTCATCTCCGAGACAAAACAACAAGTTGTTCTCAATTTCGCTATTATGCAGACCGATTTATCCGTCTTCTTTTAGAATCTGCAATTTCCAAACAAGATTTAAAATATCTTGTGAAGGAAAGTCCTTTAGGAACCTATGATGCTTTGGAAACAAAAACTCCTTTAAGTAATTTCTGCGCAGTAACTATTTTGAGAGCTGGCAATAGTTTTTTAAAGGAATTGTTGCATTTATTCCCTGAAATCTCTATAGGACAGATTTTGATTCAGAGGAATGAAGAGAGTCGAGAGAAAGAACCAATATTTTATTACAGTAAACTACCCAAAAATATTAAGAATATGAAGGTTTTGTTGTGTGATCCGATGATTGGAACTGGAGGAAGTATATGTGCGGCGTTGAAACATTTAAAAGAAAGAGGAGTTAAGGAAGAAGATATTGATATTATTGCATTGATTGGATGCTCAGAAGGGATAGAAAAAATATATCAAAACTGTCCAAAAGTGAAGATGATGGTTGGGTGTTTGGATGAATTTTTGATACCAGATTCAAAATACATTGCTCCTGGATTGGGGGATTTCGGAGATCGCTACTTTGGAACGTTTTAACTAAAAATCATTTAAATTTTCTGGAAAAATTAAAAAAAATTATTGAATTAAAACAAAATTAAATTTAAGATTATTTCTAAGAATACAATACAATACAGGTTTTAAAGAAAATGAATACATAAAATAGAAATTTTTGTTTTCGCTTTATTTGAAATTTATTTTTTAAAAAAATACTCCAAAACTTCATTTTTTACAAAACCAAATGCAAGAAAAAAAAACTACTTTACAAACGTCTGGAATCTCTTTAAGATCTTAAACAGAAGGAATTATAGGAAGTGGTCATAAATTTCTCAAAAAAAAAGTGATTTTGATTAAAATTTCAAACTTAATTGAGGATTATGCAACTTATTACGAATATTATAACAGCTGCTCATATGATAAAGAATAAATAAAAATTTTTAACTTATATTCCTAAATCAAATTTCCACCTCAAGATAAATTTTTTCGATAAATATTTTATTAATGCTAAATAACAAAAATCTTTAATTAGAGCAATCAAATTTAAATTCGGAATTCTTTATTTCAGTGCCATCCTTATTTGTTGCTGTCGCATAAATATGTGTGCTTCCAAACAACAAAGTGACTTTCACAGTTTTATCTTCCACACTTTGGAAAGGTTTCCCGATGTCGATGCACAACTCACCCAATTGATACACATTATCATCATCAATGAATTCCACATCTCTTCCATCAGTGCAATAGAAGATGATTCGCATGACAGTTTGTCTTGATCTCACTGGACAATAGATCTTTGTATGGACTTCATCTGAGCCAATAGATTCACCTTTCCTCACAAAAGCATCGAAAACATCCTCACAAAACTCTTCACCTTCTATTATCACCTTTTTTTCTTCAGGATGTTTATCGTTATCAAACGTTGTTAAAGTATTAATGCCATAAGTCTTTTTAGCGATGCGAGAGGTTATGGATCGAGGATTTAAACCAAACATGCATGCACCTCGAATAACCGAAATTTGTGGACGTCGGGGAACTAACACCTATTGAGTAAAAAAAAAAATTAATGAGAAGATTAATTTTAAGGAGATTTAATAGGTATTTTACTTGTATTTGGTCAGTTTCAAATCGTTTTATGATTTCTGCTTTAAGAAATGGACTTTCAGAGAACCCTCCAACCATAAAAATAAAATTGACTTTTTCTTTTTTAGACTCAACTTGATCAATCAATTGTTCAACCTAAACAAATGTTTTTCTCCATTTCATGTAAAATTTTAAAAAATTTACCTTGTTTTTTATATTTTCAAATAGTGGTTGGAAAAAAGAACACATAAGATCGGAGGGCAGCTCGACATTCGCAGACCCCTTCAATTTCAATGCAAACTCACTCGGATTTTTTGAATTATGTTCTTGAATCAATTTGCTTAATTTAGCAGTTGTTAGATCCTCCCCCAAATAACTCAACTTGATCATTGATCTTTCATCTTTAGTGCCTTTGAACTTCCTTTTCAAAATTTCGAAATCCCTTAAAATATCCAATCTTGCTAATGCGTTTTTGAGATAAACAGTGAATAAGTCATTTCCGAAAAAATCTTTCAGGAACTCTTCAAAATAGAGATCTACATATTTAGAACCCCATTCGCATCCTCCACTCGAAGGGATCAATTCTTGGCATAGGAATTTTTCTTGAGTATCACAAAGGAGTTTGTGAACTGTGATATCAACTGTACCACCACCACAATCCAGAACCATTACTATTGAATTCTTTTTCATTTGATTGCGAAGTGTAATTTCAGCATCTTCTCTACATTGAATGGATGCTCCTTCAGGCTTAATTTTATAAAAATGAAAAAGTTTTAAAAATTCACGAAAATACGAAAAAAACAATTAAAATAAAATATTGGAAAAAAACAACAACAAAAAAAGATTTTTTTTTAAACTAAAATAAATATTTACTTCAAGTGAAAGTAAAAGATTTGAGGAATTGACCGTTTCTATGAGTCCAGCTTCCACAGCAGCCTTCCTCATGAAAACCTTATGTTCTTCGCTCCATAACGCAGGCACTGTTAGCACCCATCTTATTTTCGCAGGGACAACTTTCCCTACTTGTTCCTTTAATTTCTCCAAAGCTTTGCTTGCAATAAATTTCAAAGTTTCCTTTAAAATCGGCATAAGGGGTATTTCTCTCCCATCAATCGATCTTGCAGCTGAATGCATATGATAAAGATGCATTTTATACTAAAAATATAAGAGATTCATAAAATGCTAATAAAAATGTTTTAAACTGATTGGAATAACAAAGCACTCCCCCCATCATCCAAAATTTCGGCGTATTTCTGAAGTGCTGATGAGCCAAAATCAATAAATTTGTAGTTGTTATCAAATAAAATTGCGGTAGTGGTCTTTTGATCATCACTATCGTCGCATGGATTAAATACTTCAATTCTGGGTCTTCCATCCTTATCCATTATTCGTGGGGCTATTCCATAGCTTTATATTAAAAATAATAAGTAAAAATTCAATTGTTTTATTAGGGTGGAACCCGGAGGCTCCTGTTCCAAAGTCTATAGCAATTATGTGGGTGAATTCTAAATCTTCTTTTAAATAAGCCATTTTTTGTTTGTTTTTTAAATTTCTTTATTATTTTTAAATGTTTAAATTTGACGAAAATAAAACAAATTTGAAAAAAAAGTAAAGTTTTTTCTCATTATGAAACTTTAACAGAAATTTTTAAATTTATCACTTTTTAAATTTTAATAAATTTCTGTATATTCATAAAAAATATATATTAAAACGAACACATAAACAACGAAACATTTTTAAAAAATAGACAAACATAAAAACAACACAACAAAAAGACTTTCTTGAAATGAAGTACCCCACTCTTTTCCAACCCTAAAACTTATATTATATTAATAGATCAAACACAATATTCAACAAATCTTCTAAATCATCCCTTCTCCAATCCACAGAAAATTCCACAAAATTTACACCATCCTTCGATGAACATATCACCAAAACTCCCCTATCATCTGATTTAATCAATAACAATCAATTCACAAGAAATCGAGAAGAAACCCCACCATCACCTCTCTTAGAATGTTCTTTAAATGAGAACTCCCAGAGTGAAATCAAGGATTTAAGAAACAAACTGAAGATAATTACAAATAAATTTCAACAGAGCAAAAAAGAACGTGACCAGTTTCAGAAAGATAACAAATCTATGCAAGATGAAATTTTAACATTACAATCAAATTTAAGACAGATGATACCAGGGTTCGCCAACACCAGTTCTTCCTTTCCTATGCTTAATGAATTATCCAATCAAACGACTGAGTTTTATAAATATGATTGCATTGATATTTTCTTCGATTTATTGTGTCCGGAGCTAAATATGAAAGGAATCATTTATTTTTTTGCCACCGCTTATACAAAGGTTTCTGAAAACATCAATAATTATTTCATGCCTTTGGAATCTACAATCAAAAAAATAGGCTGTTTAAATAATATTGATGGACCAATAATCAATGTTTTGAGGAAGAGTTTCCAGACGAATTATAAGGAAATGTTAAAAAAGTTCAGCACTTTTTCAAATACACAAGATATTGTCGAGGAAATACAAAATAATCTTAAATTAGGCAATTTTTCTGAAGACACAGCCAAAGTTATTAGAAATTTCATCAATAAATTATCAGAATTTTTGATGTGCTACTATATTTGTGACCCACCTTTGGTGGCAAATTTTAAAAGCATTGGAAATAAGGTGCTTTTTAACGCGATGAAACATGATCCTTTGGATGGATTCATTAAGGCGAAAGAAGAATGCATTGTTATATTGCCTTCACTTCATAAAAATAGCAGTGAGGGAGAATTATTAGGAAAGGGATTAGTTTTGCAAGTGAATTATGAAATTCCTAATTAAATTATTTAATAAATTAAATTTAGAAATATTATATTGTTTTAAAAATTGTTGTGGTTTTTTTTTAAAAATGAACCATTTTTTATGTTATTTCTTAAAATATTTTCAAATAATTTATTTAAAAAAAAACAATTAATTTAATCACTCCTCAGAAAACTGGTAAGACTTTATTGCAATAAAAATTTACGCTATATTAAAATGAAAAGAAATAAGTGTGTTTAATAAATATTTTTAATTTTTTTTTATTTAGGAAACCGAATTTAAATTAAAAGAAACCATTTGTAAATTAATGTTCTTTTTTAAACATCGATATCATCCTCATCATCATCTTCTAAATCCATATCTTCGTTTTCTAATTCGACCAGATTTTGTTTATTTATTTCCGATTGATTAAAATCTAAAAAACAATTAGTGTGAGAAAAAATTCATTTATTTTTTGCCAACTTTGAGCATTCATAAATGGTAATATCATTTGATCTTTGGATTTCTTTTGTAATTCTGTCACGTTTAAGTTAAATGTTGCATTGAAGACTTCAGGATTCTTTTGAAATTTTATTTTTATTAAATCTAAAATTTATATTTTTTACTTCTTCTTGTTTTTGTTCTTCTTTGAATTTTTCAAAAAAAGGTGCTTGTTTAGCATCACCATATATTAACAACAAATTCTATTAAAAATTCAATATTTTTTGTTTAGAAAATAATAAAAAACTTCTTGAATTGAATAACCATTTTTTTTATTCACAATCAACTTGATTTTCGCTTGTTTGTTCTTTAATTCTTTTGTCAACAACTCTTTTTCAATGATTATTTGCGCAGTTGCCAATTTTTTTATTGTGAAAATTAAGTCTTCAGACAGAATATTTGAATGAAAATCAATAAAAATTTGTTCTATTTATTTCCTTTATAAATCATCATTATTTATTTAATTTTTTACTTATAAATGCCAAATCCTTTAGTATTTGAACAACAAATCCAATGATTTCATCATGACTAAAATAAAATTCTAATATTTCTAAGCCAAAAACATATAATATTCCTGGTTTCTTCGTATCAATGACTTCAAAAAATAAAATCATCAGAAATAAAAAATAATGTGTTTTGTTTACCTTTTGAAAACTCTCCTTTTAAAATTTCAATCAAAGTATTTAATCCATTTTTTTCAAGGATAAAATCATTAATTTTTGAAGTTTTTGAAAACGATTTTTTGACTGGAATGCAATAAAAATTATTTTTTTCATTATAAATTTGCAATTTCTCTACAGAAAGTTTTGAAGAAGAGTCAAAAATCGTGAAGAGTTCTTTAAATCTTAAATCAAAATCAAGAATAAACTCATTTCTATTAAAAATTATCTCTCATTAAAAACCATTTAAAATTAATAGAAAACCTATCATTGGGTTTTTGGTTTTGAGTCATTGAATAAGTCAATAATTTCTGGGAATAGTTATTCAGAGAGGTTTCACATTCGAGAGTGATCAGGAAAGGAAAATTGGAAATTAAATAATTTCCTTTTAAATAATTTAATATTGTTGTCATTAAAAATTAAAAAAAGATTTTGCATTTTGTTATAATTTATATGAAAAAAATTTTCTTGCAAACAAACAAAAAAATTTTTTTTTTATACAAATATTTTTTTCTTTATTTATATAAAATATAGAAAAATAACATTATTTATTTTTATTTTTTTCAGAAAAAACTTCTCCCAATTGTGAAACGTGAAGAATTTAA
>JFJP01039459.1_pt1 | contig 13419 bp, 19 predicted proteins | sample 431651 | NCBI WGS metagenome assembly JFJP01 (sample SAMN02602958, study PRJNA72255) | Microbial mat metagenome, whole genome shotgun sequencing project. | biome: fresh water; feature: sink hole; material: water; isolation source: purple microbial (photo- and chemosynthetic) mats found in...
CTGAATAATCTACAAAAACTCCACCAGTAAATTCTGTATCTTCTCCTGTATCCGAAGTTTCTGAACCCCAAACTAAATCAAGAGCTGAGGCGTTTTCTGCATCGCTTACAGATATATAAGAAGTAGATCCCTTATCTTCAGCAATTAAAACTAATCTATTATTTCCATCATCAGATACAGATGCAATCCCAGGAACATTTGCATCACGTATTGCTTGTTTAATTTCCTCTAAAGTGACAGCGGATGGATCTACCGCTGCAGTTGTCAAGTCAACTTCTATAAAACCCTTATCAGTTGTTATTTTTATATACTTATCTACTGATAAATCAACTGGTGTAGATAATCTTATTTCTCCAGTTATAAACGCAGCTGATTCTGCTCCAATTTCTCGTAGAATAGATATTTCATCTATAGATACAGGTGTCCATCCATCACTGCTAAAAAATACTCTTATTAATAAATCAAATTTATCATTAAAGAATAAATCAGCAAATTTAGCTTCAAATGTTGCTAAGTCTGTTGATTGATTGAAAGTTCCATCTCCAGGTCTCCAACTTCCATTTTGATAATAATACCAAGTCAAACCAATCTTTACTGCAAAATTTAAACCTTCTGTTCCATCTACTATAATATCTTTTATTTCATTCTCTATGAAGCCTTGACCATAATTTATATCAATATAAGGTCTACCAGTATCATATGGAGTTAATGGATATGTTTCTAATGTATAGTTTTTAGAATGTTGTGTTTTATCATATATTTGTAATTCATCCATTAAATAATTATTTGGAACTTCACCATTTAAAAATAAGAATGTCTTACAATTCTGTCTAGTCAATCCAGTCATAAAAACTTTATTTAATTTTCCACCAATAAAGAATTGACCTATTTGTTCGTTCCAATTTAGCTCAAAAGCATAATATTTGAATCTATTATTAGACCATAAGCCAAGATCTTCATCAACAACTAAAACGCCAGAATGATCATACATTTTTAATAAGATGTGTGAATTTGTGCTGTGTGTTAATGTTATTTTATTTGCATCATCATATTTAGTAGCTAGTTTGAAAAACTCAATAGGAGCTGTTGGGCCGTTAGCTATGAATGGGTTTAACATTCCACCCATTAACGTTATTAGTGATGGAACATTAATATCTACTGGATCGGTAACAAATATTTCATCACCATATCCAGTAGTAGTTATTCTAATTTTTCCATCGACGTTTCTAAAACATTGGTATCCATTGCCAATAAGTTGAACAGCTAATTTATTATAAATAGATAATCCATTGTCAGATGGATCAAGATTTACTATAAAATGTTGTGGCACATTATTGGTATAAATGGTTAATCCATAATCTTTAACTTCTGGTATTACTGATACTGGATTAACATTCTTAAACCATTGTTCTCCAACAGCATTGTTAAAACCAGCTCTTAAATAAAATTTTATAGATCCTTCGTTTTCAAGAACCCTAAAACTTTCTTCTTCGTATATTACTGTTCCTTTTAATTCGCCATGTTGACCAAATCCAAATACATCGAAGCTAGCAATTTCAGGAACACTAATTATACTTTCTGGTTCTTTAGCTCCTTCACAGTAAATAGCGTTAAAAGTAGAATCAAAATTTACAGCAAATACAAGATCATCTGTAAATTGTCTAAGTTCTATTTTACCAAAAGGATCTTTATAAAATTTTTTCTCATTGCTATATTCTATATATCTGAATGTTTCTTTAATCATTTTTCTTATATCCTCATATAGTTATCTTTCCGAAATGATAGTAAAGATAAAAACACTATACTTATATTTAAGTATTGACAAATGTAATTTAAAGGATTATAATAATATATATGAATAAAATACAACAAAAAATATCACTAATAACAATTATATTTACTATCATATCAATAAGTCAAATATATTTAATATCTCTAAAAAAAGAAGCTAATGAATTAAGATTAGAGAAAGACAATCTTACATATAAAATAAACGAATATTATATGCCTCAACAAATTGAATTTGAAAACACAATTAAGAGAATAACAACATATATTTCTCAAACAGATTCATTTATGGGTATTGGTGGATCTAGTAAAAGTCCAGAATATTTTGATTCATCAATATATAATGAAATAGTAGAAGCACAAAATACTAATGATTTTGAATTATTTCTTTCTAACACTGAAAATTTCTTTAGTGAAAGAGCTAAGTATTTTGACTCTTTACCATCCATTTGGCCATTGGAATACTCATTAAGAATTAGAGTAACTTCTGGATTTGGAGAACGATTAAGTCCTTTTACTGGGAAACTTCAAGAACATTCTGGAATAGATTTAGTTTCAGTTTGGAGAGCTAAAATTGTTGCTACAGCTCCTGGAAGGGTTGTTGAGTATTGGCCACCTAAAGGAACCAAAGGTCCTAATGGAATTATTTATAAAGGTCATCCTGTATTTGGTGGATATATTGTATTGGAACATGCAAATGGATATAGAACTCATTATGCACATTTAAGTGAAATTTATATAAAAACTACAACAATTATAAAACGTGGTATGATAATTGGTAGAATGGGTAATACTGGATTATCTAATGGTGAGCATCTTCATTATGGTATTGAAAAATTTAATGATGAATCTCAAACATGGGAGTTTATTGATCCAGTTAATTTTTTAAGAGGCGTAAAATAACATTTGACTAAATAAAAAAAAGATGTTATAATTATATTAATTAGGGGGGCGAAATGAAATTTCTAGTAATGGCTTTTCGATATGGAACAAATGAATATATTTTTCCTGTAGGTGTTTTTGATTCGTTCGAGGAAGCTGAATATGAAGCTAATGAGCATAGAATGTTTCGTGGTGGAAAATATGAACATAAAGTTTATATGTTGCAAGAAAATAAAACATATGATGCTGAAGAAAGTATTGGTATTTGGGTAAATGGGGATAATAAGAAAAAATGAATAAAATCATTTTCCTTGATATAGATGGAGTTATGAACTCACATACTCTTTGGGATAAATTAGAAAAAGAATATGAAAAAACTGGAATAAGACATGAAGAATTAAAAGATGAAATAGATCATTATTCTTGTATTGTTTTAAAAGAAATAATAGACTCCACTGATTCAAAAGTTGTAATAAGCTCTACTTGGAGACTTAATTATTATGATTTCCTAAAAGATTTTTTATCGAAATATAAAATTGATGTAATAGATAAAACTAGCAGAGGATGTCAAGAATGTGTTAGAGGCAATGAAATATTAACTTGGATAAAAGAGAATGAAAAAATAACTAAATGTAGTTATCATGAATATAAGAACTATGTTATATTGGATGATGATTCAGATATGTTATATTGGCAAAGAGATAATTTTGTTCAAATTAGTGGTGATTTAGGATTAACTAGAAAATACAAAAAGAAAATAATAAGGATTTTAAACCAATGAAATGTTCAGTTTGTGAAAAAGATTTTTTTAGAACAATACAAGTTACTATTTTTGAAGATCTAACTCCAACAAAATTTATGAATTCAACTACTAAAATGTCTAGTCTTAAAACAATGTGTATGGAATGCTTTTTAAGACTTAGCGCTATCACAGATCATATAAATATTAATGATATACCAACTGTATGGTTTGAAAAAGTAAATAGGGATATAGAATGAGAATAGAAGAAGATATTAAATTAGATTTTGATGATGTATTAATTCGTCCCAAACGATCTATACTTAAAAGTAGAAAAGATGTTTCTTTAGAAAGGGATTTCTTATTTAAACATTCACAAATAATGTGGTCTGGAATTCCAATAATTGCATCAAATATGGATGGAGTTGGAACGTTCGAAATGTCTAATTCTTTATCTAATTATAAAATATTAACCTGTTTACATAAATTTTATTCTGATTATGAAATTATAAATTCAGGTATCAATTATGATTATACATCTATATCTATTGGCGCAAAAGAAATAGATATTGTAAAACTTATGGAGATTAGTAGATATAGTAAAAATTTAAAATTCCTTACAATAGATATAGCTAATGGATATGGTGAATATTTTTCTTCCTTTATTAAAAAAACTAGAGATTTATTTCCAAAATTAATCATTATAGCTGGAAATGTTGTTACTGGCGAAATGACAGAACAATTGATTTTATCTGGTGCTGATATAATTAAAATTGGGATAGGTCCAGGATCTGTTTGTTCTACACGATTAAAAGCAGGAGTAGGGTATCCACAGCTATCAGCTGTGGTAGAATGTGCTGATGCTGCTCATGGATTAAATGCTCATGTTATTGCAGATGGTGGATGTAAAAATCCTGGCGATGTTGCAAAAGCTTTTGGTGCTGGTGCTGATTTTGTTATGCTTGGTGGTATGTTAGCTGGCCACACGGAAGGCGGAGGACATGATATAGAAAAGATAACATTAAGTGATCAGTTGACTTGGAGTGAAGGAAAGTATATTGAGACTGTAGAGAAACATGCATTTAAAGAGTTTTACGGTATGAGCTCCGACACAGCTCAGAATAACCATTATGGAGAGCAGAAAGATTATAGAGCGAGTGAAGGAAGAACTGTGTTAATTCCATTTAAAGGTCCAGTAGATAAAACTATTCAAGAAATACTTGGTGGATTGCGAAGTGCTTGCACTTATATTGGAGCTCCTTCACTAAAACAATTCTCTAAATGCACTACTTTTATAAAAGTTAATAATACTCATAATAGAGTATTTATTGATAAAGAAATATAATCTATAAGGAGGTTATTATGCCAAATAAAGATGGAACTGGGCCAGGTGGTAAGGGTCCTGGAACTGGTAAAGGGAATGGTGGTTGTAAGAAACCAGCAAGTCCAAAGAAACCTAGTAAGAAGTAATTAGAAGGATCAAATATTGATGAATTTATATTTAATAGTAGAAACAAAAGATTCTATGGAAGGTTTATTTAAAGCCTTACCAGAAAGTTATACATTAAAAACTTATAATGAAGCTGGAAAAGATGTTGATTATATATCACATAATTTTAATAGTCCTTATTATGTAGATAGAGACAATAATGTTTTTGCCATGTTAGCTAATGTAGAAAACGATAAAAAATTGGAAACAATATTTGATCCTGTATTTAGTATTCCAAGAGGGATTCCTGTAGATGCTTCTAGTGTTTATTTAAGATTGGTAGAACAATTTTATGGTAATGTTTTTAAAGCTTCTTATTATTATCTGAGAGAATTAAAATTAATAAAAAATAGTGGATATTGGGATTTAACTTATGAAGATAAAAAATATTCTGAAATTGGATATAGATTATTAAATTTAATAACAAATCTAGAATTACTAGAAACAGAAAAAAATATATGTCATAATTGCGTTAGAATATGTTTCTTTTTTAATTGACTAAATTAATTTTATAAAGTATAATTATTTTATGGGGGATAAATGAATATTAAAAACGAAATCTTTTACGAAATACAAAAATTTGTAAGTAAAGGATTTGATAAAGAAACTATAAATAAAGATAAAATTAAATCTCAAAAAACTCCAGTAGTTGATTATGCTGAATTAACCAATCAACTAGAAAGGGCCATTAAATTAACAAAGATGGGAATAAAGTTTGGTGACACATTTCACTCTACTTTTGTTTGGGGTCCAACTGGATGTGGTAAGACTGAGATTATAAAACAAATTGCAGAAAGTCATGATGCTGTTTATCATAAAATAGAAATTCAAAAAGTTCCTATCGAAGAGCTTCAAGGTTTTCCGTATTTACATAAAACACAAGATGGAAAAACAGTTGTAAGACTGGCTCATCCAACTGATTTGCCACCAAGTAATGATGAGAGGCTTTGGGTTTTTCATCTTGACGAATTTAACAAAGCAGATACTGAGGACATGGCTGCTGTAATGAATTTGGTATTGAATGGTGAAATTGGTGGATCTGCTGATTATAATGAATTGACTGGTGTAAGTGAGAAATATAAACTTCCAAAGAAAACTGTAATCATTGGTTCTGGTAATCCAAAGGAACAAAAGAATACAACTTCATTCAATTCGGTCAATAATTTTGATACAGCTACAGCAGAAAGATGGCATAGAAATTTATATATTAAATATGATGCTCCTTCTTGGTTATCTTCTTATGCTTTCAAACCATTTGATTGGAATGGAATGAAACTCTCTGCAAGAGTTCCAGCTATAATTGCATTTTATATTTTGGATAAATATATAGAAGAAAGTAATGCAGAAGCTCCATTTCTTATTCCTAAAAGTATTCATGATACAGAAGATAATGAAATAGAAAGCACTATGTCTCCACGCGCTTGGACATTAGTTTCTAATGAGATAATATCAGATGCTTATATTGAATGGGAAACTCTTGACAAAAAAGAAAAAGAAGTATATACTAATGACTTCGATAAATACCTACAAAATCCTAATGTTCAAATTAAGCATTTAATAAATAATGTTTATGAATTTGGAGCTAAAGGTAAAGAAATAATTGCCGATATAATTGCTAGATATTCATATTTTGCTGAGAACAGAGTTCTTCCAGAAGATGTTATTTATAATTATGTAAATCATAGAGAAAAAATAAAGAAAATTTCCACCAAGAAAGGTGCAATAATGTATCTTCTTTATGGAATTGGACATGCAATAAAAGATGTTAAGAAGTGGGATGATATTAGAATGCCAGCTTTAAATATATCTACATTTATTACAGATACAAATATTCCAGCTGAAGATTTAACTGTATTTATTTATGAAATGGATCAAACTAAGACTGTTCCATCTAAAGAATTAGCTGATACTTTATATAGTATTAATGAAAGATATAAGAGTTCATATCAAGGGTATTATTATACTGGAGAAGAGGAACTGCTTAAAGATGAAGTAAAAGAGCCAATAGTTAATCCGTAGGAGAATATTTGTTTATAAAAGATGAAAGTATAAAAGATATTTATGATCTATTCCGCTTTAATAATTTAAGGGTCGTTTATTGTCCTAATGATGGATTAGGATTAGACGGCCCTTTTAAAGAAGTTGATGAAAAAGAAATAGTAGAAATACTTAATGGTGACTTCATAACCGATAATCTACAAGAGAATTATATTCTTGATGGAATAGATATAATGGTTAGTGGAGAATAAATGGATAGTTTTGAATATAAAAAAATTGATTGGAAAGTTCCAATCGAACGTTCAATATTAATAGATAAAAATATTGATAATCCTTCTTTAAGATTGTATCTAATTCTTCTAAGTTATGCTAGAGATAAAATAACAGCATTTCCATCAAGAGAAACATTGGCTGATGATATGGGTTGCACTGTTAGAAATATAGATTTAATTAAAAACAAATTAAGAAAATATAAACTATTAGATTGGGAAACTAGATTTAATGGAACAAATAAATATAATGTTTATAAATTATTGCAATATGAGCCAATAAAGAAAAAACAAAATGTTGCAACACAAACATTTACAAAAACGCAACCAACAGAAATAAAATATACTATTGATAGTAAAATGCAAGAAGTTATTGATACATTTAAAAAATCATATAAAGAATTTTGTGAATCTTCGGATGAAGATTTTAAAGATACAATAAAATCTGGATGGATAGAAAATCCTGACTATATTCCTAGTCAGGGAGATATTAGGAATTTAAAATGGTATAATGAAACTTATGGGGAAGCCTCATTAAAAAAATTAGGAATAAGTTTTAGATTTCTTGGCCCTTATTTAAAAGATGCTATTGAGTATGGTGATTTTTATACTAATCAAGGCACAGAATTAGTTCCAACTATTTCATTATTTACAAAAGCCAAACTTCAACATGATAAGATAATTCGATTTACATTGGATGAATTAAAGAAAAAAGCATCACAAGATTTAGAGAGGATTACTTAAAATGAATGAAGAAAAAAACGAGCTACAGGACGACAAAGACAATATTTATTTTAATGATGTAGATATATCACAAGAAGAGTATATTATTAAAATAAATTTAATAAATTAATTTTGACAAAAATAAAATAATATGTTATAATTATATTATAGAAAAGGGGAAATAGAATGTCTGATTATTTATCAAATGAAATAAGAATTATATCTAGAGAATTAGATAAATATAAAAAACTATGTGTAACCTTAGAAATAGAACATAATCGTAGATTTCCCTCAAATAAAATAAATAGATTAAGAGGGGACTATCCTTTTTATTTATTGTTTTCTTTATTGGATAATAAAGGTTGGGATGATAATGGAGATAGTTTTACCAATAGAAGTGGAGAATCGAGTTGTGGTAAACCATGAATAGACCAGAAAAAATTTCAAAACTAGCATATTATTTAATGGATAAAGAGCCATTATTTTATTTATTTATAATTAATACAGATTTTATTTTAGACGAAACAGATTTTGGATCAGATTATGCTGGTGTTAAATATCAAGATGGAAGAGTAAAATTTCATTATAAACAAAAATTTGTAGACCTTCCTATAAGGAAGTTATATTTTGTTTTAATTCATGAAGCATATCATATTTTCAAAAAGCATACATCAATTCATTTAGATTTACAAAAAAAGAATTTTCTATTATGCAATATAGCAGAAGATTCAATTATTAATTCAGAAATAAAATCTTCAACTTTTAATGGAATTTCTCCAGATGTAGAAGGATTGGATCCATTTTTTATACCAGATGATTTCATAAGAGAATATAGACATTTAGGAGCTGATGCTTATGTTACTCCTAGATTATTCAATTATCTATTAAACAAGAACAAGCTTTCAAAAAAAGACTTACTATTAAAAAATGGATATTGTAAAAATACTAAAACTGGAATGTATGGAAAAGTTCAATCTGAATTTGAGGAAAATCAGTTTTATGTATATCAATACAAAGACTCAGATGAAATGTTGGAAAATGCAAGAAGCGGTAGATACCCAAATTGTCAAACTGTTAAATCTCATTTGGATGATTTAATTCCTGTTTTTATAAATAGTAATAGTGAAGGTTATGCACAAGCTATTTATGAAGATGAATCTGAAACTTTTGGTTTTTCAGATTCACATGAAAAAATTGGAGAAGAAAAAGAAAAAGAAGTAGAGGCAATAAGTCAACAAGTATTTGTTGAGAAAATTGTAAGACAAGCCAGAGAAATAACAGACAATAATCCAGCTATTAAAAAAGCTGCAGGAAAAAACAAAGGAACTTCTATATTAGATAAATTAGAATCATTGCTAAAACCAGAAGTTAATTGGAAAAAAATATTTAAAAAGAATATTAATCTTTATTATTCTGAGAATTCTATCACTAAAAGTAAAAAGAAAAGTATATTAACTTATTTAATGAATGCTAAAAGTCGTTATGGGTTTATATTTCCACATTGGATAAAGGTAAAAGATAAACTACAAAAATATATTTTTGTAGCTGTAGATACTTCTGGTTCTTGTTTCTCTGATAGTTATGACATGGAGAGATTCTTCTCAGAAATAGATAAAATATCAGAAGAATTAGAATTCTCAAATACTGGTAAAGTTTTTGTTTTACAATGGGATTGGTCAATAACTAGAGCTTTTACTGAATATAAAAAAGGTGATTGGAAAAATTTTAGAATAGAGGGTGGTGGTGGAACTAACCCAAGATGTATTTTTAATTATATGAGTGATGTATTGAAACCAGTTGGTAATTCATTCTTTGGATATTTAGATGGAGATAATAAAAAGAATCCATTATTTATACCAGATAAAAACAAACTTCCATTATTAGTAATTCTTACTGATGGATTTTTTTATGGTAAATTAGATAATAGTGATTTAGGTATCTATGAAAAAAATGAGAAAAATGTTTTATTTATAACTAAAAGCACGAATAATTTATATAAAGATGCAAATTATATTAAATTTAAGTAGGTTGTATGTTACATAATGGGCTTGCAGATTGGATAAGTATTAGTAATGAAAATGCTATAAGCTATAAAAAAGTTGTTTTAGATAAACATATAAATCATAAAACAATTCATCAAACAATTTATGAAACTAAAATGGTAGTAACAGATTCTATTAAAGATCCATTTATGCATCTTACCTGTAGATTTTCAAGACCAGCTTCAAAAATTGAAGAAGGATTTGTTCCATGAAAAAAATAATTGGTTCATCAATAGGCGATGTTTCTGTTTTATCAACTAGTGAAATATCACCATTGGTGAGAAAAACAGTGTTTGATAGTAGAAAAAAATTTAATAAACAAGTTATTGATTTCTCTTATGTAAGAGCGTATTCATATCCATGTTCTGAGAGTAGTATGATAAATGGATCGTATTTAAAATCTAAACTAAAACTTCCTTCATGGATGGAAGATGACGATCAACAATAAAGGATAATCACAATGGAAGAAAAATTCATGATACAGCAAGACATACTTAATAACGATGAATTATCTTATGTGTTAAAAACATATGGAGAAGAAATACAAAAATATATTGGCTTTGATATAGGAATAGCTTTTTTTTCCTCTAGTGAAGATTATGTTGATAAATATATATCTATAAAAAATGCATTAACATATAAAGGAAGATATAATAAAGATTTTAATGTTACTATTTTTAATGATTATTCAATATCTGAAAAAAATGTAATAACTGATATAGGAGTAGCTACTATAGAATTAGCTGATAAGAGTGTAGTTAATTTTATTAAAGTAGTAACATCTTTTCTAAGAGAAAGAACATATGACTTTCTTATAATGAAGTCTGATCAAGCAAAAGATATTCTACAAACATTAGAAGAAAGAAGAAAAAAATCAAATTTTAAAGTAAACGCTTTTCCAATAATAGGTCTTGATTTTACTGATATAAAAAGAAATACTATAGATTTTTTATTGAATGAAGAATTTAGAACTTATTGTGCGTCTAAACATATTAAATTAAAAAGAGGAATTGTTTTAGAAGGAAGGCCAGGATCAGGGAAAACGCTTACAATTCAATATTTAAAGAACATTGCATTAGCCAATAAAATAGAATTTTATTCATTTAAAAACGCAGATGATTTTGTAAAAAATCAAGATGAATATGAGAAAGAAGAAAAAAAGATATTTGTCTTTGAAGATTTTGATACTTTCCTTAGAGATAGAAAAGATACAAATAGATCACCAAATCAAATACTTGGAATGATTTTAAATACTCTTGAAGGAGTAGATGAAATTAATAATGTTGTATCAATTTTTACTACTAATGAAGTTAGATTATTTGATTCTGCTTTTATTAGACCTGGTAGGATAGATAAAGTTTATACATATCTATTGCCTGAACCAAAAGTATATAAAGAATTTTTCAGCGCATATATTCCAGAAGAATTGGAATTTCATTCTCATATAGAAGAAATGTTAAGTGTTTCAAATTCAGATGTTTCTTTTGCAATATTAAAAGGTATTTGTGATGATATAAACATACTCAAATTCTCTGATGATACATTGACAAAATCAAAAATTGATACTATAATAAAAGAAAAGTTATCAGCAGCTAATAAGCAAGAAGAAATAAAAAATAATAAGGATTATATTCTATGAGCAAGATAGAAGCTTTAGCTAGATATTTGAACGAAATATCTCAGATAGATATTCACTATGACAATTGTAGCAAAAAAATACAAAAGGCATATTTGTTAAAAGCTGAGGGTATATTACAATTTATAGAAGATTACGAAGAAACAAAGAAGGATTAAATGTTTAAAGAAGGAACTAAATTTCATACATCAGAAATAGATTCAGATGTTTTAAACCCATATACAAACCAAGAAGTAATATCATTACTAACAGAGAAATATAAAAAATTTGAGGCTGCTTATATTCCAGACAAGTATGATATAGCTTTTCTTTTAATTAAAGAAGATCATAATGATTCTTTTAAAGATGAATGGAAAATAGTGTTTTTTAAAAAAGTAATGAAAATGCCAGATTTTACTAATGGGACTATAACATTAGATAATTTAGAAGCAATGCAATCAGCTGGTTCTAGTTATGAAATATATAAAGAATTAGATGGATCCTTTGAAGATACTATTAAAATAAGTTGTGAATTAATAAATAAACATAGAGCTGGATATACTAAAGAAGTAAACATGGAAGAAGAAGTTTATTAATAAAAAGGGAAAGCAAATTTGCTTTCCCTTTTTTATTTATTGATAGTTTATCTAAGTTTTACTTAGCCATATCACCCCATTCTGCTGCTAAATTCTCATCTGCGAACCTTCTTACAGAAGATGGTGGTTTAATTTTTAGTTTAGCTCTTGGACCAGTGCCAAGACCAGGACCCCATTCTTTCTCTAAATTCTCATCTGCAAATTGTCTTGTAGAGGAATAAGATTTTTTGCTAAAGAAAGATCCAATTTTAGCAGAAGCTGCTGCAGCGAAATCTTTTACTCCAGATCCTATTGATGCAATTAAAGAAGGATTCATTGCAATACTTCCAAGTAAAACAGCTAATCCAGTAATAACAACACCAAGACCAATCTTTCCAAGTAAGCTCTTTGCTTTAGCGGATTTAATATATCCACTAATAGAGTCATTACTATTCTTCAATGCCTTTAACTTTGCTGTTGCTGTTGATTTGTCAAGTTTTTTATTGGCAAAATCATCTTCAACTTGTTTATATTCATCACCAAGTTTAGTAATGTCTGCAGCTAATTTTTTTGCTGCAGTGACAGCTTCTACATTTCCATCTTTTCCTATCTTTGAAAGTTTGGAAGTTATTTTCGAAGCTATTTTATAAAGATTCTTACTTTCTTTGAATATTCTTAAACCTTCTGTGAGGTAAGCTTCCGTTAAAGTATATTCTTGATAGCTTTCAGTTAATTCTTTTAAATTCATATTACATCTCCTTTAGAACTTTATTTTATCTTTACAGTATTATATAAGTCATAAAAAAACCCTGCAAATTTCTTTGCAGGGTTTTAGTTTTAATAAACTAATTTATTAGACTAAATCAAGTCCGGTAACAGAAACCTTACCATAGAAATACTTTCCACGTTCAACTTCAGTTATAGCGTATCTGGAGAAGAATCCTCTGATACTATTGAAATTGTCTGGATGTGTTACTGTGTTGGACATCCAATTTGTATATGGAGAATAAACCACACCAGCACCATAAGTTGTGTTGTTGGATTTATAACCTAACTGAATTTCTCCAGCGGATCCACCGTTTCTATTTGGGTCTACATAAACTTTCATTCCGTTTCCAAGAGAACCAGCGTTAAACACGTTAAATGTTCCACCAGCAATTTCTCCCTTGAAATTAGGAAGCATAGAAATTACAGCACCAACTTGTGGGGAAACTACCATCCAAGAAGCTGGTCCTTGTCTATTATACTGAGCAATCTTTGCAGCTGCTAAGTAAATTTTCTGAGCTAAAGCTCTGTGAC
>JFJP01039460.1_pt1 | contig 13417 bp, 10 predicted proteins | sample 431651 | NCBI WGS metagenome assembly JFJP01 (sample SAMN02602958, study PRJNA72255) | Microbial mat metagenome, whole genome shotgun sequencing project. | biome: fresh water; feature: sink hole; material: water; isolation source: purple microbial (photo- and chemosynthetic) mats found in...
GTAAATGAATTGACAATGGCAATAAGTGGCTTGCCCATTTGTTCGTTTGTCATACCGTTGGCTTTCCACAACGCGCGTGCACCAGCCATTCGGCGACCACCTGTACTTGCTTTACTTCTTAGTTCCATAATTTTTAGTTTTATGTTAATTAGTTCATCTGTTAATTGGATAATTAACAAATTAACTAATCAACGAGTTCACCAATTACTAACATTAAATAAAAAAACCTTTCTCAACATGAGTGAGAAAGGTTTTTTATGCTTTTATATTACATAGAGTTTATACCACGCAACCAATCTCACTTCTGATTATTGACCAAAAGAAGCACGACGCTGACGAGGATAGTATAAATTCGTTGAGTTATCATTGTTTTTTTTATTTGCGTGCAAAGATAAGTCATTTTTTTATTGTTACAAATAGTTTGGTAGAAAAAAAACGGTTTTTTGTTCAATTTGAAACTATTTAACGGTTTTAAATTAATATATTATTTTAAAATCATTTTTATTCAATTAATACTGCTCCATTCCACTCGGAAAATCACCCGATTTTACATCCGATACATAATGTTTAATAGCTTCATTCATAATGCCTTGCATATTTGCATAGCGTCGCAGGAAACGTGGTGAAAAATCTTGTGTAAGTCCAACCATATCGTGTAGTACCAATACTTGCCCATCAACGCCATTGCCTGCGCCAATTCCAATAACAGGTATTGTGAGCTCGGAAGCCACTTGTTGGGCTAATTTGGCAGGGATTTTTTCGAGTACCAAACCAAAACATCCAGCTTCTTCGAGTAAGTGCGCATCGCGAATTAACTTTTCTGCTTCCGTTTCTTTTTGTGCACGTACAGCATACGACCCATATTTATTGATAGATTGTGGCATAAGGCCTAAATGCCCCATGACAGGAATACCAGCGCTTAAAATACGTTTTACCGATTCGAGAATTTCCTCTCCTCCTTCGAGTTTGAGGCAGTCGCCATGCGTTTCTTTCATAATGCGAATAGCCGAGGCAAGTGCTTCTTTCGAATTTCCTTGATACGACCCAAATGGCATATCTACCACTACCAAAGCCCGTTTTACGCCACGAACAACTGATTTTGCAAGGAAAATCATCTGGTCGAGTGTAATGGGGAGTGTTGTAGAATTTCCGCAAATGACGTTGGATGCCGAATCGCCTACAAGAATGATATCGACACCAGCATTATCAACAATAGCGCCCATGGTGTAATCATAAGCTGTTAACATGCTGATTTTTTCGCCTCGCTTTTTCATTTCTATCAAACGTTGCGTAGTGACCCTTCGTATGTTTTCGTTGTGTACTGACATGAGTTTCTGTTTTATTTTTAAAAGTTTGCAAAGATAGAGAATATATTTCCATTTTTTGCTTAATATGACTTTTAAAAATTATATTTGAATGTTTATCTTCTTGTTAATCAGTTGAATATGCTTTTGTATTTATTCATTTAACTTAAATATATAGCACAAATCTATTATTATTTAATATTTAAAGTTATCTTTGCGTCTCTTTTTGATTTTAAATAAACCCTCAAAATTACAACATTGAATTTTAATTAATTTATTGAATATTAATCAATTAAAAAACCATTTTTCTTGATTTGTTTTCGTCTAAAATACTTCATATTATGAGCAATAATGATAACTTGTTAAATCGCACCGATATTTTTTCACACCTAACATCGCTTCGATACGTACCACGCTGGATAGTTTTGTTTATTGATATTGCCCTTTGTGCAATAGCCTTTTTTATTGCCGATTTTATAATTGGTAAAATATATACTGGTCAACCCGATCTTCGTATTTTTAATTTTTATCAAGACTTATCAATTATTTTATTTACTCAAATTGTATTTTTCTGGATTTTTCATACCTATTCGGGTGTGCTACGCTATTCGGGATACGTTGATGCTGCCAAGCTTTTATTTGCAGTTTCGGCTAATGTGATAGTTCTTTCATTCATCAACTTTTCTTTTTTCACGCTCAAAAGTGTAATTCTTTTTTATTATTATGGATTGATTTTGTATGCTGGATTCTCATTCCTTTTCTTATTCTTTTTGCGACTTGCAGCAAAAACATTTTTCGATTATTTTACTCAAAGTGGTGGTAAAATTACACCAGTAATGATTTATGGAACAAAAACTGCTGCCGTAGGGATAGCTAAAATGCTAAGTTCGGAGCAAGCGGATACAAAATTCAAATTAGTGGGATTTATCGATGATGATAAAAAATCGACACAGCGCATGATTATGGGAGTGAAGGTCTATCATTTCGACGAAAAAATAATCAAAAAAACAATTTCAAAAAAAGCAAGAGCAATCATTATTTCGCCCACACAATTGAAAAAAATTAATCCAGATGTAGATTTGGAACTTTTTTTAAGTAACAATTTGCAAGTACTAACTGCGCCTCCTGTAAGTATTTGGAAAAATGATATGCCAACCATTAAACAAATTAAATCTATTCAGATTGAAGATTTGCTTGAACGCCCCAAAATTGATATTGATACTGATAGGATTTCGGCCGAGCACAAAGGAAAAGTAATTTTGGTTACTGGAGCAGCTGGCTCGATAGGAAGCGAAATTGTAAATCAAATTATTAGTTACAAGCCGCAATTAATTGTTTTGCTCGATCAGGCAGAGTCGCCGATGCACAATTTACGCCTTGAATTAGAAGAAAAATACCCCGACCAAAATATAAGCGTTTTTTTAGCAGATGTGCGTAACAAAGAACGAATGGAATATATGATGGATATGTATCGTCCTGATTATGTGTATCATGCAGCTGCTTATAAACATGTTCCACTGATGGAGGATAATCCTGTTGAGAGCATTCAGGCGAATGTAAAAGGTACAAAAACCATAGCCGATTTGGCCGTAAAATACAAAGTGCAGCGTTTTGTAATGGTATCGACAGATAAAGCAGTAAACCCAACAAATGTGATGGGGGCTTCGAAACGTATTGCCGAAATTTACGTTCAATCGTTGTATAAGAAATTAGTGGAGAATGGAAACGACACGACCAAATTTATTACAACGCGTTTTGGTAATGTATTGGGCTCTAATGGTTCGGTTATTCCATTGTTTAAATCGCAAATCGAAAAAGGTGGTCCAATAACGGTTACTCACCCCGAAATTATCCGATATTTTATGACTATCCCCGAAGCTTGTACCTTGGTGTTGGAAGCAGGAATCATGGGTAACGGAGGCGAGATTTTCATTTTTGACATGGGACAGCCTGTGAAAATTGTAAATTTGGCTAAAAAAATGATTCGCTTGGCTGGTTTTATTCCCGAAGTGGATATAAAAATTGAATTTACAGGTTTGCGTCCTGGCGAAAAATTGTACGAGGAACTACTTAACCAAAAGGAGATTACAACAAAAACGCATCACCCTAAAATTATGATTGCGAAAGTGCAAGAGTACGATTACAATCATATTTCGTCTCAAATTGACGAATTAATAAAGTATAGTCATTTGTGTAAAAACTTTTTGACAGTTTCGCAAATGAAAAAAATTGTACCCGAGTTCAAGAGTAAAAATTCGCAGTACGAACGATTGGATGTGTAAAAGATGTACCCAACCTTTTCTCAAACTTTGTTATAAAAACAGCCTGTTTGGTTGAAGTTTTGCAATAAAGTGCTAATTTTGCACCCAATTTTAATTAAATGCAATAAAGATGAGTGTTGTAAAGAGCATTAATAACACAGAAAAAACCGCTTTTTCGTTCGAACTACTGCCACCGCTTAAAGGCAATGGCATGGATGGCGTGAACCGAACTATTGAGACTTTACTTGAATTTGACCCCAAATATATTAATATTACCACGCATCGTAGTGAGCTAGTTTTCAAAGAAACAGCTAATGGTTTGTTCGAGCGTGTATCGGAGCGTCATCGCCCGGGAACGGTAGCTATTGCGGCTGCTATTCAGCACAAATACAAAATTCCAGTTGTACCACATATTATTTGCAGCGGATTTACAAAGGAAGAAACCGAATATGCGTTGATTGACTTGCAATATTTGGGCATAACCGATTTGTTGCTTTTGCGCGGCGATAAAGCCAAACACGAAAAAGGCTTTGTGGCAACCGGAAATGCTTTTGCTACCGAATTGCAAGTTCAGGTAAACCGTTTCAACGAGGGTTATTTTTTGGATGGTTCGCAAATGAAATCGAATATGAAATCGTTTTCGTATGGAATGGCTTGTTATCCTGAGAAACACGAGGAAGCACCCAATTTGGATACCGACTTATTTTACGCCAAGCAAAAAGTAGATGCAGGAGCTGAGTATTTGGTAACGCAAATGTTTTTCGACAACCAGAAGTATTACGATTTTGTGGAAAAATGTCGCCAAGCGGGAATAAATGTGCCCATTATTCCGGGATTGAAGCCGCTTACATTCCTAAATCAGATGACGGTATTACCCAAAATCTTTAAAACCGATTTTCCAGAAGCGTTTGTAGCCGAACTGCGCAAATGCAAAACTGATGCCGAAGCTACCGAAGTGGGAGTGGAGTGGTGTACGTTGCAGGCTAAAGATTTGATTCAAAATAAGATACCAAGCATTCATTTTTATAGCCTAATGGCAACTCAGAGCGTAAAACGGGTTGCAGAAGTCGTTTTTTAATGGTAAATGGTTAATGATAAATGATTAATTATTTAATGAGATTTTTTATATGGGAATTTTATTTTCACTGTTTTTCATAGTTTTGTTTTTTGTACTCTTGATAATTCTTTTTGTATTGGGTTTTATACGCTCTATATTTGGTTTTGGTCGCCGAAAAAATAACACACAAACAGAAACACCTCGGGAGTCACCTTTTCAGCAAAAACAACGTAGCAAGGTTTTTGATAAAAGCGAAGGTGAGTATGCCGATTTTGAGGAAATAAAATGAATCAAAATTGCAATTTTATACATTTTTAGCATCAAATTTCAACCTTTTGATGTGTTTCACTGAACAAAATACCTACAATTGTTTTGTAATAGATTGTAACCGACTTCTTTGTTCGGTTATTTTTTTTTAAAACAAAAAGTAGTAATAATATGACAACAAAATTATTTTTGCTAATGACAGCAATGACACTCAGCGGACTCGCCCAAGCAGCAAATCCACTTTTGGAAAAGTACAACACGCCGTACGAAACAATTCCTTTTGATAAAATCAAAAACGAACACTACCTACCTGCTTTGGAGGTGGCAATGAAGGAGCATAACAAAGAAATTAATGCTATTGTAAATAACTCAAAGCCAGCAACTTTCGAAAATACGGTGGTAGCTCTCGAAAAAAGTGGTGCTTTACTCACGAAAGTAACAACGCCATTTTTTAATTTGCTGGGTGCCGAAACCAACGACGAAATGCAGCAGATTGCTCAAAAAGTATCGCCCATGCTTTCGGAACATGGCAATGCTATTACGCTGAACGAGAAGCTTTTTGCGCGTGTTAAAGCAGTTTACGAAACAAAAGATAAACTAAAACTTACTGCTGAACAACAAATGTTGCTTCAAAAATCGTACGATCGTTTTGCCGAAAATGGTGCTAATCTTTCGGATAAAGACAAAGAAACGTACAAACAATTGTCGAAAGATTTGAGTATGTTGACACTAAACTTTGGTCAAAATGGATTGAAAGAGACCAATAAATGGAGTTTACAGATTACAGATAAAAACTTGTTGTCTGGTTTGCCGCAGGATGTGCTTGATATGTTGGCTATTAATGCAAAAAAAGCTGGAAAAGAAGGCTGGGTTCTCGACCTAAAAGCAACTACCTACGGCCCTGTAATGAAATATGCCGATAACCGCGACCTGCGCCGGGAATTGTATATAGCTTACAGCACACGCAATATGTTGGGGGGTGAATTTGATAATGTAGAAAACGTTCGAAAAATTGCCAATCTTCGTTTGCAAATGGCTAAACTGCTGGGCCATAAATCGTATGCTGATTACAGTCTCGTTCACCGCATGGCCGAAAACAAATCAAATGTGTACGATTTGCTGAATAAACTATTGATGGCTTACAAACCTGCTGCCGAAAAAGAATATGCTGAAGTACTTGAATTTGCGAACAAAAAAGGAGCTTATTTTAAAGTACAATCGTGGGATTGGTCGTATTACTCAGAAAAACTGAAAGCTGAAAAATTTGACTTGAACGACGAAATGCTGAAACCTTATTTTGAACTCGAAAGTGTAAAAAAAGGCATTTTTGGCTTGGCAACAAAGCTTTACGGAATTAAATTTGTAAAAAATACTACTATTCCGGTTTATCATGCAGAGGTAGATGCTTACGATGTGATTGACGAAAAAGGAAAATTAATCTCAGTTTTGTACACCGATTTTCATCCACGCGATGGTAAACGTTCGGGAGCTTGGATGAGCGAATTTAAAGGCCAATGGTTGGAAGGCAAAAAAGATAGCCGTCCGCACATTACCATTGTAATGAACTTTACACGCCCAACCGAAACAAAACCGGCTTTGCTTACCTTCGACGAAGTAACTACATTTTTACACGAATTTGGTCATGCGCTACACGGGATGTTAACCAAATGTACCTACGAATCGCTTTCGGGAACAAGTGTTTACCGCGATTTTGTGGAACTTCCTTCGCAGATAATGGAAAACTGGGGACCAGAAAAAGCATTCCTTGATGGTTTTGCTAAACATTATCAAACTGGCGAAAAAATTCCGGCTGAGCTAATTCAAAAAATTAAAGATGCCGAAAACTTTAATATTGCAAATTTCTGTCTACGTCAGTTGAGCTTCGGGTATTTGGATATGGCTTGGCATACAATTGAAATTCCATACACGGGCGATGTTATCCATAAGGAAAAAGAAGCCATGAGCTCAACACAAGTTCTACCTGTAATAAACGAAAATTCGATGAGCCCTACATTTAATCATATTTTCTCGGGTGGCTATGCAGCAGGTTATTACAGTTATAAATGGGCAGAAGTACTCGATGCCGATGCTTACTCGGTATTTGTGAAAAATGGCATTTTCGATAAAAAAACAGCCGCTTCGTTCCGCGAAAATATATTGGTAAAAGGTGGAACAGAACATCCTATGGTTCTCTATAAACGCTTCCGCGGTCAAGAGCCAACGATTGATGCGTTACTAATACGGAATGGAATAAAGAAATAATAAGGTCGTTTTTTTGAAAGATAATTTTCATTTTATAAAATAAAAAAGGTGCATCGAATATCAAAATTCGATGCACTTTTTCTTTATAGTAGCTATATTTACAAAACTCTTAATTCCTAATTTTTAATTCTTAATTGAGCTTCTCTATTGCCATTTTTATTCTGTTAATTGTTTCCTCTTTTCCAATCACATCTATGATGTCGAAAATGTGTGGTCCTTTTGGTTCGCCTACCAACGCTAAGCGGAAGGCATTCATTATTCCACCTAAATTATATTCTTTGACTGTAATCCATTCTTTAATAACTACTTCGGTATTTTCGGGAGTAAAATCTTCAATTGTTTCCAAAAGTTTGCAAAGTTCAATCATTTGAGCGGGCGTTTCGGCTTTCCAGCGTTTCTGTACTGTTTTTGGGTCGTAGGTAGTAGGAGCCTCGAAAAAGAAGGCTGCTTGCGCCCACAATTCGTTTACAAAATTAGCACGTTCGCGAACTAAGGTTACTATTTTTTCTATTTTTTTCGAATCTTCAATAATACCTTTTTCGATTAATACTTGTTGAAACAAATCGGCAATTTCTTCGATTGGTTTAGCTTGTAAGTATCTATGATTAAACCACTTTCCTTTTTCGAAGTCGAATTTTGCACCACTTTTGCTAACACGGTCGAGCGAAAATTCGTCGATTAATTCCTGCATGGTAAAAAATTCTTGCTCGGTGCCCGAATTCCAACCCAGTAAGGATAAAAAGTTTACCACAGCTTCGGGGAAATATCCTGCTTCGCGGTATCCCGACGATTTTTCGCCAACGGCAGGTTTCCATTCTAAAGGAAAAACAGGGAAGCCAAGTCGGTCGCCATCGCGTTTACTCAGCTTGCCATTTCCATCGGGTTTGAGTAATAAAGGTAGATGGGCAAATTGAGGCATTGCTTCGGTCCAGCCCAAATAGCGATACAGTAAAACGTGCAACGGAGCAGATGGCAGCCATTCTTCGCCTCTAATAACGTGTGAAATTTCCATCAGATAATCGTCCACCACATTTGCCAAATGATAAGTCGGTAATCCGTCGGATGACTTGAAAAGCACTTTGTCGTCGATAACGGAAGAGTTGATAACTACCTCGCCCCGAATTAAATCCTGCACTTTTACGTCTTCATTCGGTTCAATTTTAATACGCACTACAAATTGTTCACCCTTGTCGATGCGCGCCATAACTTCGTCGGCACTCAAAGTAAGCGAATTGCTCATTAGGTTGCGCGTTTTGGCATCGTATTGAAAATTAGCTATTTCGGCGCGTTTAGCATCCAATTCGGCTGGAGTATCAAATGCAATGTAAGCTAAACCTTCGCTAACTAATTTATCGACATATTGACGGTAAATGGCTTTGCGCTCACTTTGGCGATAGGGCGCATGTTTACCTTCAGATTTGGCTCCAATTCCTTCGTCAATTTCAATTCCAAGCCAATTAAAAGCCTCCACAATATAAGCTTCGGCGCCTGGCACAAAACGAGCCGAATCGGTGTCTTCGATACGAAGTAGCATATCGCCACCGTTTTTGCGGGCAAATAAATAATTGTACAAAGCTGTACGTACGCCGCCAATATGGAGCGGACCCGTGGGACTTGGTGCAAAACGCACCCGAACTTTTTTATTCATTATTATCAATTTTCAATTATCAATTATCAAAACAGCTCCAAAACTTGCTTAAAAAGCCCAAGCCAAACAATATAGCGAACAAATTTACCTAAAAACATTGAAATGGCAACTACCCACCAACGGCAACGGAAATAGCCCGAAGCAACAGCTATAATATCGCCTACGCCAGGCAGAAAGGAGAAAAATGCAAACCAATCGCCATACTTGTTTAATTTTGACATAAACTTATCCAAGCTTTCTTTTTTTACCCGCAAGTATTTTTCAATCCATTCTATTTTACCCAAATGTCCTAAATAATAGCAGGACATTCCGCCCAGCCAATTGCCTGCAGTAGCTACCCACACACAAGTCCAATCGTTGAACCCCGCTGCTATTAATGCCGAAAAAACGACTTCGGAGCTAAACGGCACTACCGTTGCAGCCAAAAACGATGCTATAAATAAGCCCAGATAACCCAATTCTATCCAATCTGTCATTTGGGAAGAATTATTAAGTTTGAAACTACAAAAATTAGATTTACCAAAATAAATACGATAAATACATAGCTAAAGAAATTTGATTTTCGCAATGTGAGTGGATGTGCTAATAAGATAGCAAGCCCAACGCCCATAAAAGGCATAAATACATAAAACTGCCGCACAAAAACCATAGAATATACAAAAGAAAGAATTAAAAATAATGAATTAAAATGAATTAACCCACGCGTTTTCATCGAGTCTTGATTGAGATTGGACGATAATCCTACAAAGCCGATAATGGATAAAATGAGAAGAATAGCCATGTATATCAGTTCGTTGATATGACGACCAAGCACAGGAATGCCGAATTCGAACGATTCGCCAATGGTATGTATCCATTCCAAATTGGGTTGGTAATAAAACTTTAGAGCTACAAATAAAACCCAAGGCGTAAGCATGCCCAATATGGAGGCTAATAAATTACGAAACGAAAGGCTATGAAAAAGGATAAGACCAATCCAAATAAGTGGCATGTAGAGCAATAATGGTTCAATAAAAACACTGGCTGTGGCAATAAGTAGGCTGCTTAAAAATGACTGTTCGGAAGCATTTCGATTGCGATAAACATCGAAAATAGCAAAAAATGCCAGCAAAATAAACGTGAGTGCCAAGTGCGAAATGACAATAATATGCGTGTCGTGCCACGAAGCTATTAACAAAACAAAAAACAAAACAGGCAAAAAACTTCGGGTGCGAATGATGGTGTATTTGTTGTTTAACTGCCCGATAATAAAAGCGTTTAGAGCTGTTATTAACAAGCTTATTATGTTGGAAAGTAATAAATTAGCTGCAAAAAATGCTTGTAATTTTGCTAACTCAGATTGGTTTTGAAGCTCTACTCGAATTGTATTTTGGATAAATAAATCGGAAAACCATACCACTACCACTGAAAGCATAAGCATAACAGCCATAGGGATGGAGGGTACAATATAGTTACGGAGTTCTATTTTTACGTTTTGCATTCTTGTATCTTTTAAAATCTAAAAATCTAATCCCGATAGCTACCAGGAGCCATCTGACTTTTGACCTCATTCCTCTGACATTTTACTTGGAAATTGAGCACAAAAGTACATAAATAGCAACAAACCATCAACTATTGTTTTGTAAAAGTTCGTCAATGAGTTTTTTTTCGGTAAAAAATAGCTAATTTTGTGGCCAAACAAAAAAAATCGGACACCATGATTTTGAACTACATTTGGATTGGGTTTATTCTACTATCCTTTTTAATTGCTTGTGGGCAATTTTTTATAACCGGAAATACCCAAATTTTTACCGACATTATTCAGTCGGCTTTTGGCTCGGCAAAAAATGGCTTCGAAATTTCGCTTGGCCTTACGGGTGTTTTGTCACTCTGGTTGGGAATAATGAAGATAGGAGAGAAGGGGGGCGTAATTGCCCTATTTTCGAGAATTGTGGCTCCATTTTTTACCAAAATTTTACCCGATATACCAAAAGATCATCCTGCCTTGGGAAGTATTTTTATGAACGTATCGGCCAATATGCTTGGTTTAGATAATGCTGCAACGCCTATGGGGCTCAAAGCCATGAAAGAATTACAAGAAATAAACCCCGACAAAGAAACGGCTTCGAATCCAATGATTATGTTTTTGGTGCTCAATACGGCTGGTCTTTGCCTTATTCCCATTAGTATTATGGTTTATAGGGCTCAATTGGGCGCCGTAAATCCTGCTGATGTATTTCTACCCATTGTTATTGCTACTTTTATTGCAGCGGTTACAGGATTGATAACCGTAGCTATATATCAGAAAATCAATTTGTTTCAGCGTACTATTATGGGTACGCTCTTGGGATTGGGTACTTTTATTGCCGGCTTAATTTATGTTTTAAGTCAGCTTGATAAAGAGCAAATTGCTCAATATTCTTCATTTGCAGCTAACTTCTTGTTATTGAGCATTATTGTTTCGTTTGTAACGATGGCACTTTTCAAAAAAGTAAATGTATACGACACCTTTATCGAAGGAGCAAAGGAGGGTTTTCAGGTGGCAATTGGCATTATTCCCTATCTTATTGCAATTTTAGTGGCTATTGGCATGTTTCGTGCTTCGGGGGCTATGACGCTACTCACAGATGGCATTTCGTATGCCATTGCACTCACAGGACTCAATACCGATTTTGTGGAAGCGCTTCCTACGGCATTTATGAAACCGCTTAGTGGCAGTGGTGCGCGTGGTATGATGGTGGATGCCATGACTTTACACGGAGCTGATTCGTTTGTAGGTCGTCTTTCGTGTATTATTCAGGGTTCTACCGATACAACATTTTATATATTAGCTGTTTACTTTGGTTCGGTTAATATCAAAAACACACGTTATGCCTTAGCGGCGGGATTAATTGCTGATTTTGTGGGCATTACAGCTGCTATATTGTTAGGGTATTTGTTTTTTCATTAAAAGAAAACTGTCCCAAACCCCTAAAGGGGATGTGTAGTTACTTTCGATTTGTAGTTTAGATGAAATACCCATGACCAAAATTCCCCAATAGCTATCAGTATTTGGACAAACAAAGGGCTGATTATAAAATATATAACAATCGAACTGCTAAGTCTTATTCCCCCTTTAGGGGGTTAGGGGCAGATTTTAAATCAAAACACATGATTCAATTTATAACAGAGCAAGTGCCAATGCCTACAATTGAAAAAGCGAAGGTAAAGAGTTGGATAAAGGCTGTGGCTCAGACTTTTGGGCGTAAAACGGGCGATATTTCATACGTTTTTTGTACCGACCAACGCATTCTGGAGGTAAATAATACCTACTTGCAACACGATTATTATACCGACATTATTACCTTCGATTATTCCACCGAATCCACCATTTCGGGTGATATTTTTATTAGTTTGGATACCGTAATGTCGAACGCTGAAGTTTTTAAAACCGACTACCGTGAGGAGCTACACCGGATATTAATTCACGGTATTTTGCACCTTTGTGGCAACGATGATAAAACTCCAGAGTTGCGATTGTCGATGACTGAGAAAGAAAATGCTGCTCTTCGGCTTATCGAATTGTAAACTTACCGCTGCTTACTTCGCCATTCGAATGGATAGCTTTGTAAACATAAACGCCTGTAATTAAGTTGTTTTGTATTTCGCTCATTGTTTCTTTTCCATAATTTGTGTTTATAATTTCGATTCCATTCATAGTATAAATATGTAACACGCCATCTTTGTCTGTCAGATTATTTAAAACAATTTTTTGTTTGTTTATGACAATATAAAATTGTGTCAGCTTGTCTTTCAAATCTGTGGTGATACCTGCCGAAGTCAGAATTTTGAAACGTTCAACCGATGACGTATTTGTCATTTCGAAAGCATACTCTGTACCGCTTTGGCTAATGTCAATCATGGCATTGGTATACATATCTAATAAATATAAATTATTATATTTCGACATCATGTTTTCGGAGGTAAATCTTAATTTGTAAAATGTATCTGTTTTTCCGGCACGAGCAGAAATGACTGTTTCATTCACGTTGGGAACTGTATTTATCTGGTAATTGTTGTTTGCTTCTACCGCTTGAATGCGCGCAGTACCTGCATCACCAGCCATTTTTGGACCATCCCAACCATTATCGTATCCACGAGTAGTTCCTTCCTGACTTATTATCCACATGACATCCTGATCGGCAGTAGCACCAATTAAGTTTATGCGCATACTCGATAGACTTTCTTGTTTTGCTCGTTGAGTCGAAAAATTCTTTTGTTTCACAGCATCATAATTCACTGTTATCGAACCTTCGAGCGTTCCCGAAGTACGAACCATAAAAGCTTGCATACTTCGTATTTGACGTGGCAATTTTAACGTTCCAGCTGTATTTTTTGGCACAGCTACATACAAACCAGGCGTATATACTGTACTATCTTCCATTGGAGATGCTTTATATTCGCTCCAACTTGCATAAGTTCCTGTGTTATAAATATAAACAATCTCTTGGGTATTTGCTCCAAACTGAATTTGTTTAATATCAATAGCAGCTGTATACGGATTGCCAATCAAATGTTGTCCAGGGTAATCAGCTCCAGCAGTGTAAGTAAGCGTTTTTTGAATAGATTGGTTGTAGAGCATTCCTGGAAATTCGTATTT
>JFJP01039461.1_pt1 | contig 13417 bp, 15 predicted proteins | sample 431651 | NCBI WGS metagenome assembly JFJP01 (sample SAMN02602958, study PRJNA72255) | Microbial mat metagenome, whole genome shotgun sequencing project. | biome: fresh water; feature: sink hole; material: water; isolation source: purple microbial (photo- and chemosynthetic) mats found in...
CCCCCCCCGGTCATCAAACATTATTCTGCGCATAGATCTTACGATACATTCCATTGATGTTGAAGCTTACGATCTCATTGATCGCATCATCAACTGCTTTACTATAGTCAGCATCAGATAGATCATCTGAAGTCTTAACAATCCTTGCAAGATAGTTGCATGTGAAATGCCTCATGTCCTCATCGAATCGCTTCCACTCATCCCATTGTGTGAAGGGGTCAAATGGATTATCAATAGTTGTTAACATCATTTCTTTACTCATGACCCTTCTCCTTTCAATGCTCTTGACAATGTAGAAACAGAAACTCCAAGTGCATCTGCAATCTCAGACAATGCTCTACCTTGTGACTGATAGATTCTAGCACGAGAAATCTTACTATCAGACATTACTGTTTTACTTCTTGGAATTGCATATGACTGCACAACATCTAAGTTTGTATTGCTAAGTATTGATGATAACAAGTTATTGCTAATTGCTCCTGCTTCTATTGCATTCCATTCTTCCTGTGTGATTGGAACAGGCTGCTTGTTAGCGCCAACTCGAGCACGTTGTGTTGCTAATATCTGACCTCTAAGTTTCTTTATCTGAGACTTCTCCATGTCAGGATTAGCTTCTATTCTGGTCCTAAGTATCTTATTGCCTGTGGTGTGCACCCTTCTTTCGAAAGGCTTATTGGCAAGCGCAACATCAAGCTTTGTTTTAAGAGACGCTACTTCTTTTGCGTATGTTGCTTTGGCTGATTGGTTGTAAGACGTCATAACAATAGATGCAGACTCTTTGCGTGCTAGGTCTCCAAGTGCCTTCATTGAATTAGCATAGTTAGCGTATACAAGCTCAACTTCCTCACGAGTCTTACCAACAAGAGTATTGGCATCATTTGTTTCATACATCTTTGTGGATTTTGGATTTTTTAGTTTAATGAACTTACCCTTCTTATTGGTGTAACCTTCATCGGTGTAATTGTATACCTTCTCGCCCGTCTTAACGTCAACAGAATACTGACCCTTTCTAACAAGAGTACGTCCAGTAGCAAGGGCTTCATCTTTGGTAAGGGGCTTCCTTTTATCAGGGCGCTCTTCTGAAGATGCGCGGCTAATTAAAGTAGAAGAACCTCTTGGATTAGTTAGAGTTCCACCTTGATACTCGGCCTTTAATTCAGCTATCCTATTGTCTATATAGGACTGCTTATAATTGAGCTCGTGTTTCTCGGCATCGATAACAACCATGGAGTGTTTAACAGCACGTATAACTTTATCAAGTGGAGCGCCTCTAACGGTCATGTCTGTGATAAGATTAGATATCTTACCCATCTCAGCACCCTTTTGTTGGGTGTTCATTACAGGCATGCCTTCGACTTTTCGATACGATTTCTTTGGGTCAAAGTCTTGTAAATCTTTTTGAGTAGCTGTGATTCTGATTGTCCTTGGATTGTAAGGGATTGCAATAACTGTGTCGCCATCAAAGTCAGCACCTGAAAGTTTCTGTGCAGTAGACGGAGTGATACCAATAGCATCGGTTCCATTGCCAAGAATACTATGGGCTTCCTTATTCTTAAGGTTGTTGGTAACAACAGGAAGTTCGAAGGTACCAGCATGTGGATAACGGATGAGTACTAACTGTTCTCCTGGCCTGAAACTAGGAGAGTAGCATTCATTATCCTTTAATGATGTGATGGGTATAAGAACGTTAGATGTTTGTCGAGGTAACGCAGCTGCCTTTAAGTGAACAGCCTTTGAATCACAATCATCGGCAAATGAATCCAATAATCTTTGTTTAACAGCAGGTTGGGTAATCTTCGAATAGGAATCGAATGTATCCTTTTGGTCAAGATAAGCCAGGTTTAATTGTTGCGTAGCAAGTTCTGAAGTCTGCTTTGAAAGGAATTGGCTAGACAAAGTTTTACTCCATGTTTGCCAGCCGCCTTCTACACCAGAATCTTGTTTACCTACGAATCCAACAATGTTAAGAGCAGATTGCTGCTCGTTTCCATTCTTATCTTTGTATGTGGTCTGTCGAATACTAGCGCCAAATTCATTGATCTTTTGTTTACCATCTTTATCAACGTATATTGAACCACCATCTTCGACATCCAAAACCTTGTTCATCTTCTTCATCGCACCAAGTTTACCAGCAGAAGAATTCTTATTTGTGTTATAGATGACGTCAACTCCAGCAGGAATATCGTCATAAGCATATATGACCATGCCCTTCATATAGTGCGTACCATCGACAGCGATTCGTGCTTGACCATAATGTTTATCTGGAGGAAGCGCTAAATCCGGAACACCTCTTCTGATTTGAATTACACCATCCATGCTAGATCCGGATGGAACATCGTCGTCGAAGCGAACCATAACACGTTTTGAAGTAATAGATATAGGAGGTTTCACTGAATTAAAAGTAACGCCATCATCTGAAGACCAAGCACCCATCAATTGAATATCTTCTGCGTGTTTAGTCGCATACATATAACCAATCTTATAATCCTTTTCTTCTGTTGTCAGCTTTCTCCATGCAGTTTGATCCCTAATGACATATTCAGCCTTAGCTTTTGCCATTGTTTCAGGAGACAACAAAGCACGAACTGTTGTTTTATTAGCAGTTCCCATTTGTTGAGTTTGAATTGGCGCAAGAACGTATCCCTTTTCTCTAAGTTCGGCAACAGATACGTCCATCTTCGATTTGTTTACGCCAATCAAATAATTAGAAGCTTCACCGACATCGATCATTCCCTTTTTATCTGCTTCGGCTTTTATCATGTCTCGTGTTGCTACGGCTGCCTTGTGCCTTTCCTGTATCTCGGGCTTCAACCAATTACCAACACTATTAGGACTTGCTTTCATTCGTCTAGCGATGGCGACATCAGAATATCCCTTTGCTCTTAGTCTATATGCCATGGCTGCTCTTGCTGCGTATATGGATTCCGATTCCACATGTATTTTAGCACGAAGTGCAGTGGTATTTTTCAGTCCAAAACTCTCAGCGATATCGATGTCCGACATTCCTTCTTTTCTAAGTTCGGAAACGAGTGTGCCAAACGACTTTGATCTTTGCGGATCCTTACCAGAACCCCATGGATATCGTCCGCTATGACGAGGCGTACCAATATGTTTTAAATATGCCATCGGTTCCTAAGCCTCCTTATTCTTTCAGATCATTGATTCGCTTATCAAACTTAATGATTCGTTCCATGATAAAGAAAATATCTTCAGGAGTAGGACTCTCGACGAGAACTTCATCTAATTGATAGAGACGAAGTTCAATCTCAATATCGCGAGGATTGATTGCATACTCAAGACAAAACAAAGCGGCATAGACATGGAGTTGTTTGATGGATGCTGGAGTGCGGCCATTCTTTAAGTCGTGAATTCGAAGTAGTTTATTCCTAAATGATATAGCGTCGGTTGTACCAAAAGCATTAAAAGAATAGAACAGACAAATCTCGGTGTCCATCCTAAACCCAATCCCATCGTTGACATACATGTTCAATGTCTTGTTAACTTTTGGTAATTTGACTCCAAGTTTAATTAACTTTGCGGCAAGCTCATGGAGCTCTGTGCCTTGTTGTGAAGCACGCCAATTAGTATAGACCGCGTCTAACTTACTGTCGTCATAGTTTACCCATGAATACTTACTTGGCGAAAGAAAAGCATGGGAACCTTCAAGATTTGGGTGGTAGTTAAACTTCATACCAAATGATATCTCCTTTCCAGTTCTGATAGAACTTCGTCTTTGTTCTCAGGGCTCACGAATGCTGCATTGTTGCTTAATGGCGAATCGTTAACATAATACTCTTGATTTGGTCGTCTGCTCGATTTCGCTTCCTTCTTACCTTCAAGTAGAAAATATCTACCATTAGGAAAATATACCGTTGCATCTGGAATTCCTTGAACATAGTTGGCATCGTTAGGGAGTACTTCAGATCCAGGAAAGCGTTCTCTGATTTCTTTGTAAAGGTCGTGTTTGAATTCGGTCTCCTTCTTCTTTGTCATGAAGCACTCCTTTCTACAAAAAAAAATAAAAAGAGTAAGGATGTTGCTTTCTATATCCGGGTTCCATACAGCGACTGGAAACCGGCTATCGCTATCGCGACACCTTACTCTTCTATTATAGGGCATGTTTTTATTGCGAGGTTCCAAATTCCTTTGCGACCCATCTTTTCTCGTTAAAGGTCTCCTTACTCTCTAACGATGTCTGTATGGCTAGCTCGATTGGTGCTATAGAGACTAGATGGTAATAATATAAATGAGTGAAGGTTGTGTTCATTCTATCGATTCTTCCTGCTGATTGTATGAGTGCTTTATATGAATATGTCTGAGAATAGAATACAATGCAGTCGGTATCAATACAATTCCAAGCTTCTTTTGCTGCTGTGTATTGACATAGGTATACCCAGAACTTTGCGTTTGGAATATCATCGTGGTTGTGGCCGTTCCACTCAGAATATACAATATCATTGGAACCACACCATTCACGAAGGAGATCGAGTTCATAGTTAAAATTGTAGAATATTATTACCTTCTTATGTCTAGCATAAATAGGAACGAGCGCTTTTACTCTCGACTCGTCAGAATTGATTAGTCTTCGAAGTAAATAGCATAGTTGTGAAATATCACGGATTGGTTTGTTGTCGAAGATGTTCCACCGTCTTTGAGCCATGGTGTTATAGTGGTTCTGATCGAACTCGCAAATAACATCTTTATGGTGTTGAGTGGTAGCGCGTTGGTCGTACATGTCTACGATGATACTATCTCGATTCCGAATCAAGCGAGGCACATTGAAATATCTCTCTACTTTTGGATACTTAGAGAAACGGCTCCACATCACGTGCTCTCGCTCGAACTCGGTTTTGTTCTTATAAAAACCATTAGCTAGAAACACCGGCATGTATTCTAACCATGTGTCTCCTGGAGTTGCTGATAGAAGCACCCATGCATTGTTCTTGGTAATCTTGAGAAAGGATTGAGTCCATGCTCCATAACCAATAACTTTCGATTCATCAAATATAAACACAGCATTCTTAATGTGTTCATACTTCTTGATGTTGTTCCACGAATCAACTTCGGTTAACATCAAAGGGACTTCTGCTGCTTCGCCAGTCCAATCACAACTATCCCGTTTCTTTGGGGTAGTGATGACATATACTGGAATCTTGAAGAGTGCTTTCTTATAAGGATGTCCAGGATATAACGGTGAAGACCCTCCAAGAATCTTCTCGAAGACATGAACAAGGGAGGTGAGGGTCTTACCAGAACCTGTACCACCACGAAGAATACATCCATTGTGCATCTTCTCTATTGCATCAACTTGATACTCAGTAAGTTGTATGTTCAAACCCTCACCTCCTTTCGCCATCTAATTCGTTTACGCGTGAAGTCCGCCACCACAATTACCGTCGCACACATCACAACTACCACAACCACCAATTGATTCTTGTGCAGTATCGAGGGACTTTGAATATTTCTTCGCAAGTTCGTCGACCACAAGGACAAAATATCCTTCTTTCAGATACGCCTTGACCCCGCTCTTTCCTTGAACTTCCCAAGTATATCCTCTAAGAATAAGGTCCACTTGCTCGAGTTCAGCAAAGTCGAGAAGATTGACGTTCTCTTCAGAAAGCTTAGACATCTTTCCGTCCGAGACAAGGACGATGTTCGGAGGATAGTTTCCATAATTGAGTTTAACTGACACCATTGCCTGAGGAGGTTCGTCGTCTCTAGCAGTAAGCCAACGAATATTCCAACCATCGCGTTCCATGCTCTGAGCCACGTCGTCAGGAAGGAATACACAGAAGTTCCGGTTTCCTGCGGGATTGTAATTACCGGCGGCACCTGCAAAGTTTCTGAACATTACGCGAGCGTTGTCAATACGGACCTCAAGTTTCTCTGTTCTCGGTTTTGTCTTTAAGGCTGCCATGTTAGTCTCCTCTCAAAACTATTCTTCAAGAATTATTATGTTTTTTACCGCCTTCGAATATTCACCTACACCATGAACAAGAGGATTAAATCCAATAATTTTACCAGTTTGTTTTTCAATCCCAATTAAAGGATTGAAAGAGGATTTACTTTTATCCTCAGAAGTAAACCGATAATTGAATACGAACCAATCTCCACAATCGACAATGGATATTACCTTTCTATTGTAAAATTCTTTGTAGAACAGAGTTATAGCATCTTTAATTTCTAGCAATAACATCTAATACACCCTCTTTCAATTTAAGATTATCTGTTCGAGTTATCACAAACTCTGGTTTTATTTCTTCAAGCAAAGAAGAAAGTTTCACAACTTTATTTACTTGGCAGTCTCGTATCACAACCTTTCCCGAAGAATTAACTTCATAAGCCATGCTATGACCACCGCCGCCTTTCCAAAAAACACACATATTACCACGACTACCTGGAGGAGATGTCTTTAAAATCTGTTTAACAACTACCTCGTTGTTGGTGGAGACTGTGTGTATAATCTGTGGTTTTGGGTTTTCGAACCATGAAGACATATCTGAAACAGAGTATGTGTTTACCTCTTGTCTTCTTATTGCATCGGCCTCCACATCGTAACCACGACGACGAAGTTCATATGCAGTTGTGGCAAACATACAGTTAAGCATATACTGATATGCGCCGCTTTTATATTTTTCGTTTATAGCGGACATGTCCTCGTCTTCTGAGTGTTTGCCTTTTATAAGAGGCAGGGCTGCTATAGATTTTGGAGGAAGGAAGTCGGTAACTGCTTTTTCTGCTGCTTTCGCGACTTTTCCTGCTTCTTTTGCGACGTTCCCTGGAATCGTTTGTACTAAAGTTCCAAGACCTTTGATCTTGTCGACTACTTCTTTTCCTTTATTAAGGAAATTCTTATATGTCTCTTCGTCATAAAAATATCGATACTTACCACCTTTAACTTTAACTTTTGCAATATATTTAAAGTCTGGATCTGGCTCTGCTATTGCCATGTTAGTCTCCTCTCAAAATTGTGGCAGTTGCCACTGCTACTTCTTTTGGTGCGTCATCGAATCCAATTGGAAAATCGTTTGATGCTTCTTCCTCATTCCAATCGTCGATGAAATCTGTGATTGGCCCGTGACTCTTTATTGATGTAATAGCCTCATCCATCAATCTATAGAAATAGGCCAATGCAATCTGATCTTCATTCCCAAGCGATTTGACAATCTCACTTTCCTTCCAACGATATCCCTTTGTACCAACTACAGATGTATAAGCGTCTCCGCTCTTACGTAAGAGAACTCCACCGCCAACACCATCAATAACTGGAACAAAGGAACCAACCTTACCGACATGAATATAATTGTGTTCATCTTTCGGAAGACCCTCGTTGAAATCCAAATACATAACAGCAGGAGAAGTAACGCTCTTCGTCTGTTTGTAATCATCAAACACAATGGGTTCCTTCGAGAACACTTTCTTGAATAGGAAGGGTTCTGCAAATTGTGCTCCAGTAGCTGTCCAGGTTCCAATCAACTTCTTCTTTGCTGCCCAACCATACTTAGCAATATAGACTGCGTTGTTCACAAGACACATCTTTTCATATGTGGCTTCGTGTTCAAAGATATAACCATACTGCTTGGCAAAGTCGCTACAGAAATCGATTATTCCTTGGTTGGCATTTGGAATCTTAATTGAGTCGGTCTTGATATGAGCGACGGTAAATCCGCGAGCCTGCACTGCATCCTGTAGAGTTCTCATAAAGAGAGCGCCACGAAGAGCAACGATGTTGTTAACATTACGTCTATCTCTCATCGCATTCTCGAAGGAAGCGCTGGTCAATCCATATGCACTATTCAAAGCTCTCTTAAGTGCTTCAGATAGACCTCCTGCTTGACTCTCGTCTTCTAGATACTTTACAAGCTTCCCATCGAACATTGTACGAGCTAATGTGAAATTACCCGATTTGATTGCAACGCGGGCATTCTTAAGATCCGCATAGCGTTGGGTATACTCGCCGAAGTAATTCATTTGGATGATGCTGTTTGGATGCATGCTTTGAATGTCTATCAACGCAACGTCAAAATACATTCCAGGTTCTGCATAAACATAACCGCCCATTCCAACATCGGTTCCGCGATACATATTGTGCATCTTATTGTCTTCGCCGCGCACAAATTCATATCCAGGGAACGTTTCTTCGAGATGAGTATACTCGAGTTGAGGTTTGCGATTGTCTCCAAATACAATCTTAGTTGTGAGTTGATTGGTGGTCATGTTTGGATTTCCACCAGCCAAGTCGGCTAAGATTTGTCTTGCGATCCAATCGGTTTGATTATGATCGAATACTCCTTCGGTGGCGATTACGTCGTTGGAACAATATTCAATCGCTTTAGGCCAGTCTTTCTCTGGTAATGGTTCGTTAAAATCGAACTCAAGTTCTTGATGATGAAGTCCTAATTCAACTTCCCACTTCTTAAGTGACTTCTTTTCCAAACAGAAGTCATATACATCGGTGTAGGCTAGGCTATATGCCTCTCTAAAGCCGTCTCTAACCGAACCCTCCTTGGATATGATCTTCTTGCTCAAATCGTACAGCTGGTCGTTTGAGTACCCTATATAACGACCGTACAACATATGATCGTCATACCGCTTATTGTTGAATCCAATGAGCTTATGGCCAAATATAGCACCAACCTCTTGAGGGGTTGGATTGACCATTGAGACTACTTTCCGATCCTTCCCTCTAAGTTTGTAGCAAACAAGGAAAAGGTTCTTAAATACCTCAACATCATAGAAGACGAGTTCGTCAGATGTAGTAACATTTACTTTACCAACTATTCCACCTAAATCCACAACTTCTGATGCCCACTTCATCTTGTTCACCAAATCGATGCAATACATTGCTTGGTGAGACGAGCTCGCAGCAAATGCTAAGACCGACGATCGCATATCACTTACGTCATACACGGCTCCACTTGCATGCATCTCGTCTAAGAGTTTGTAGATGAAGTCGCATTCAGGTTTTGTCGAACCATGAAACTCCTTATTCATACATTTCTTAATCATTATACGTAGATGTTTTTCGTCTTCGACATTCTTCTTGTTGAACAATTTGTCCCCTCCTTTCTTTTCGTCATATTCGAGTCCAGACGTAAGTGTTGTAATTGGCTCAGTATTGCACCAGGTTAACTTTCTACGAAGACTTGCATTACCGGTGAATACCTTTACCTCGATTCCTGTAGAATATAATCGCTTGAGTTCTGCCGTTCTACCTCCTCCCCAAATATAATGTAGATGAATACCTGCTCCAGACTTACTAAGTTCTGCATAGGTCTTAGGCCACTTATTTGCTGCTTCCAGATTCTTAGCTAAAGACTTCTCTCCGCTTTCATCTGGAATATCAAAGTCAATGACGATATGGTTCTCACCTAACTCAGCAACATAGTGAAGTTTTGAAGTGTCGATGTCTTTGAGGGTCGTTGTACAATTGGCCCACCGATGCTCTGGTGTACCGGCATCATTTGTAAGCTGAGCCGGAGCGTCTTTAAATAATTCATCAAACAAAGACTCTGTCTTGTCCATGTGTAACCAGGTTGTGTCAACTTTATCCTCTTCCTTAGGTTTCCGAACAACGTTGAAAATATCACCCTTGAATCCACGATAGATAGAACGAGCTTGTTTCCCATCTTCAAGCCTAGTAATATCATAAAAATTGTCGAAGTAGGCTTTCATCTCAGCGCGAAATACTCTTTTCTTTAATGGATATTGCTCTCCACTATCTTCGCAGTATTTCCTATATATATCATAGAGCTGACGTAGTTGAAAGTAGTCCCCATGTTCAAGAACTAGGAAGTTTTCAAACACGAAATTATAGAGGGTATTGGTTTCGAACATCATTTCCTTTGGTTGGTAATATTGATAGTAGTTTTCTCCCATATTCAAATATTTTGTAATACAATGGTCGGCGATTGCACCAAGTTCAAAGTTGATGTTCTTTACCAATCTTGTATAGTCTGAGTTTAGCACTTTTTCGCCAGATGGATGTACGTCAATCAGTCGTCTAAGTAGTCCCGATTTAGTGTCAGAGATTGCAACGGGTTTATTTGTCCCAAGGAATAGGAAGCAGTTGATGTGCATAGAGTATTTGGATTTGTGCTTCTCGTTCATAACAATATCCTCATGTGAGATTATTGAGTTGAGGGTACTGTTATCTTCGATTCTAGATAGGTCTCCGTCATGTTGAATTGCCACAAGAGGATTTGATTTAAATACCTCTGCGCCAAAAGAATCGTGGCCAACCAGGTCTTTTGCATTGAAAGAAATATAATAGCCTTCGACGAGTTTTTGTAAGATGTTTAGGAATGTCGATTTACCGCTTCCGGCGCTTCCATATAGAGTGATAAATTTTTGGATATGTTTGCTGTCTCCGGTAAGAATTGCTCCAACAGCCCATTCAAGTTTGTCTCGCTCGGATGGTTTATATATGACACTCATGAGCTTATCGTAGTTCTCAATAGATCCCTTCTGTCGAGCATAAGGAAGTCGTCGAGTTGCGTGTGATTCGCGAGTAATTTCATTATTGGCAAACTGAATATTATCATCAAGTGGGGACCAGTTATCCGGCATATTCTTGATATATGATACATACTTCTGCCAGTTTCCTGATTGATAGTCTTCCATTAACCCATAGACTACCGGCTTCTCGCTTGGTTGTTTATTGACGACTTTCATAATCTCTGCGTCAACAAGTTGGACAACATCCATTTCGTTTCTTGACCATAATTTCTTTTGACGGTCATACACTGCATAGAACGAGTGTCCACGAGTCATAAGATCTTTGGAATCAAAAACCCTAAAATCTATATAAACCTCGGTCGACCCTGCCTCGCGGTTCTTACTGTTGTTTTTACTTTCCCGGGTATGAACCTTAATGAAATCCAAACATTTATCCTCCTTTCTAGTGTATTTTAGGCTTGTACGAAATAAACACATAAATATGTAACCTATACATTGTTCTGTAGAATTTTATTTATATATTTATATATAAAAAATTTCTACAGATAAATAGATAGAAGGGTGTAAAAAGCGTAATTTGTATCACAAAACTCATAAATACGTGTTTCCGGGCCATTTTTCAACAATATACGCCCCAATTTGACTCCAAATATTCATTTTTCTAGGATCAATTGATGTATTTTTAAACACAAAAATGTTCGGAAAAGTGTCACGTTTTCCCCTTTTTGACACAAAAACATCCAGAACCCCACCAACCCGGTCATAATCGTCGCTATTTAACACTCCGTCATACTCGATTAATCCGAGATTATTGATCAAATCCCAGAAGATTCTCCTATAATCCCAGTCATCCATCCAAGGTCCACCAAATATTTTATCCTCAATTCGCAGCGCAATCCCTATAAAAGTCTCTAAAATCCGAGCTGGACCAAAATCAATAGGTCCATTATACCCAACTTCATCGGCCCAGGTACCTCGCAAAGCGATACCATCCGACCCTCTGTCCTCATCGTGCGGAACAGCTGAATAGAATTCCCATCGATATAACTCGCGTAACAACATTCCATAGTTCTTGTTGGGTACGACATTCATCCTCCGTACCAACCAAGTCAAATAATCCGCTTCTTCATTTCTCATAATAACGCCTCCTTTCAGGCGTCCGTACAACCATGTAAATTGGGAAAAAGAGAAGGTGCGTTTAAACACCCTTCTTTTACAAAGTATTTAAAAGTACTCATGCTCTTTCATAGCGTAGTAGATTCTATAGTTCTCCCGTTCCCTCCATGCTTTACTATAATTTTTTTGAGCCTCATCGTACGCCCCTTTACATTCACTTACAATGTTCTCGGCCGCTCTAAGATTCTCCGTCAATTTCTCGTAAACCATCTCGTTCGTGATTTCACTCATAATATCCACCTACCTTTCATTATACGAAAGGTTTTTGTTGAGAAAGAAAAGGGTCTATGTTTCCATAGACTCCTTCTCCTTAACAACATAATCAACTCGTTCGTTTTCATACATATCAAACACATCGTACTTACCAGCTGGTAGCAGATCAATCAAGTCTCTGTCAATCACATACCGGTCATTCTTCTCAAACACATCATCAGGGTCGTCGTACCTTTCTAGAATGCCTTGGTTTTCTTCTGCAGACTGTTCGTCTTTTTTACGAACTTGCCCACACAATAAACTTCCAACAACTATAATAACTACGTTTGCAACAACTGCTGCCGATCCAAGAATTATTCCCGTCTTGTGTTTAACAACAAACTTCTTTGTCTTCTCCCAACCATCTTCCAATTTCGTTTTAATACTCATAAAACTCTCCTTTCAAATATTGTTCTATTATATGAGACGTTTAAGGTGCGAAAAAGAAAAGGGCAAGCTTTTCGCTCAACCCAACTCTTTCACAAAGATGTTCCTTAATGTAACGACTATAAATATAATTGCGATACAAACCTCAATCCAATATTGATCCATATTAAACACCACCCTTTCTATTATAGGCGGTGTTTAGATTGCGAAAAAGAAAGAATGATTAATTCATTCGATAACTTATGTCTCTCAATTCGGGGAGTAGTAATCAGTGCGCAATACATTTAAACTGTGCCGACCTACAACACTCTATCCTTCAATTGTTTGACGGTATCTACATAGAATTAATCATTCTTTCATTATAGGGCATGTTTTTATTGCGAAAAGAAAAGGGCCAAGCTTTCGCTCAACCCTCCTCAACTTCTTCCAAGATCTCTTCATAAAAATTATTCATCATTTCGTGTCCGCGACGTGTCTTGTACACCAGCAATACTATTACGAGCTTGAATGGGAAAAACACCACATCAACCACAAACGGTATAATCCACCATTTGTTTTGTCGAATTCGTATCTTGTACCAATCATAAGCCAGTCTAATACCACCAGCAAAACCATTACTGTATTCAGACATACAAACTACCTCCTAAAATTTATTTAGTATCTTCTATTATAGGAGACGTTTATAGTGCGAAAAGAGAAGGGCAAGCTTTCGCTCAACCCTTCAAAATATCAATCAGGATGTCTATTAACAACACAGCATCAAATATCATGAACAATACTATCTCGATCCAATACGAATCTGTCATATTAAACACCACCCTTTCTATTATAGGCGGTGTTTAGATTGCGAAAAAGAGAAAGGGCCTGAGAGTGTTACCACTCCCAAGTCCTTTTCATTCCATAATAGTCCTCATATGCACGAAGTTTTCCCAATGCTTTTCCACGTTCTATTCTGGCCAAACCGAGTTTCTCTTGTATATCATCAACGATAATACAAGCGTCTCGAAAAGCCTTATGTAGTTTTTCGTGTTCCAAGTCTTCCTGCTCCAAATCATCCATATAAATACCTACCTTTCATTATACGAAAGGATTTAATTGCGACGTATGGAAGGGCGAGCCTGAGCCAACCGCCCACCCTTCCAAG
>JFJP01022145.1_pt1 | contig 13416 bp, 12 predicted proteins | sample 431651 | NCBI WGS metagenome assembly JFJP01 (sample SAMN02602958, study PRJNA72255) | Microbial mat metagenome, whole genome shotgun sequencing project. | biome: fresh water; feature: sink hole; material: water; isolation source: purple microbial (photo- and chemosynthetic) mats found in...
TACGGAGATACCCGTGCGCTCTGGGATATTTCCTTTTCGGTGGAAAGCGGCAGACTCGTAGCACTGCTCGGCGCAAACGGCGCGGGCAAGACAACGACGCTGAAATCCATCTGCGGTCTTTTGCCCATCACAACCGGTCAGATTCAGTATGAAGGACAGATTATCAGCGAGCTTCCGGTGCATGAAGTTGCCGACTGCGGCATTACGCTGGTGCCTGAGGGACGGCAGTTGTTTCCCAAAATGAGCGTTGAGGAAAATCTGCTTATCGGGTCTTATCTCAAGCGGGCAAAAGAGAAAAGAGCAAAAAATCTCAAACGCGTATATGAAATCTTTCCGCGCCTGAGCGAGCGGCGCAATCAGTTGGCGGAAACGCTTTCCGGCGGCGAACAGCAGATGGTGGCAATTGCTCGCGGGCTGATGCAGGACCCCAAACTCATCATGTTTGACGAGCCGAGTCTCGGACTTGCGCCCATTCTGGTCAATGAGATGTTTCAGGTGATTCAGGAACTGCACGATCTGGGGCTGACCATATTTCTTGTGGAGCAGAATGTCCACCAGACTTTGAAAATTGCGGACTACTGCTATGTCATTGAAAACGGGCGGATCGTAAATGAAGGCACGGGAAAAGACTTGGAAGCAGACCCCAAAGTCCGCGAGGCATATTTGGGGTTTTAAAAGGTGTTTGAAGAATACGGTCAGTCCCGTAGGGGCTTTTGAAAATAGCCCGGCAATTCATTGCCGGAATAGCTGAACCGAGTCTCAATCGTCCCTACGGGACTCAAATTGAATTGTGTGAATTTCTCCCGGCAATAAATTGCCGGGCTATTCTCAGATGTCCCTTCGGGACAAAAATTTCTCTATTCTCAGATGTCCCTTCGAGACAAAAAACTACTCTTTTTCGTTCTGCTGACTTAATACCTTTTTTACCTTTCCATCGGGAGGCAAAAAATCATGTACGGATTTTACGGAAGAATTTTAAAAATAAATCTGAGTGAAAAAACATACCGCATTGAAACAGTTGAAGATAAGATTTTAGAAACCTATCTCGGCGGCAAAGGACTCGCTTCTTATCTGCTCTACACTCTGAATCCGGCAGGCGTGGACCCCCTTGCTCCGGAAAATTGTCTCATCTTTGCCACAGGCTCGGCAGCGGGCAGTTCTGTATGGGGTTCGTCGCGTTACGGCGTATTTACCAAATCTCCGCAAACCGGCTTATATTCCGAATCCTACTCCGGCGGACGAGTTCCCGAAGCCGTTGACTCTGCCGGTTTCGATGCAGTCATCATACAGGGAAAAGCCGCACAGCCTACGGTTCTGACCGTTTATCCCGAAGGCGTCTTGTTTCACGACGCGGGAGACATTTGGGGAATGGACACCTTTCGCACTGAAGATGCGGTCAGAGAGCGATTTGCGCTTTCCGAACCCGGATATAAAAAGCCCGGCGCAGTAGTGATCGGACCCGCCGCTGAAAATCTGGTGCGTTTTGCAGTCATCGAGAATGACTACTGGCGTTCCGCAGGCAGAACCGGCGTGGGAACCGTGATGGGCGCGAAAAAACTCAAGGCATTAGTATTTCACGGCAACCGGAAACGCCGACTGTTTGACGAAAACGGGATTCGGGAAATGTCGAAAACGCTTGCCAAAGGAGCAAAAAACAATCCCGGCGTTCAGGCATATAAAAACATGGGAACGCCGATGATGGTCAAAATCATGAACAATGCCAAAGCTTTCCCTACCCGCTACTGGTCTGAAGGCACTTGCGGACACTGGGAAAAAATCGGCGCGGATGCGCTTCATGGGCAGTGTGACGTAACACCCAAAGCCTGTCTCAAATGCTTTATGGCATGTGCGCGTATGACAACTGTTCGCTCAGGGCGCCATGCGGGTCTTAAACTTGAAGGACCCGAATATGAAACTATTTATGCTTTCGGCGGTCTTTGTCTTATTGACAGCATCGAAGAAATCATCTATTTAAACGATATTTGCGACCGGCTCGGAATGGACACCATTACGGCGGGCAATCTCTGCGCGTTTTCGATTGAGGCGGCAGAGCGCGGAAAGATTGACTACAAAATCGCTTACGGAGAAGTGGACGCGATTGCCGAACTGCTACATAAAATCGCCCGAAAAGAAGGCATCGGCGCTATCCTTTCGGAAGGCATAAAATTTGCCGCAAAAGAATGGGGGCTTGAAGACATTGCGGTGCATGTCAAGGGCATGGAGCCTGCGGGTTACGACCCGCGAGTGCTGAAAGGCATGGGATTGGCTTACGCCACTTCGGATCGGGGCGCGTGTCACCTGAGAAGCACGTTCTACAAGGCGGAGCTCAGCGGCATGATTGACCCCGGGCAGATCAAAGACAAAGCAAAACTCTTTATTGATTTTGAAGATCGCCTCACGCTGTTCGACACGCTGATTCTGTGCCGTTTCTACAGGGACTTGTATCCTTGGGAAAAACTCGCGGAGCTGATTCACAAGACTACCGGCATTCCTGCGGAGAAATCCGTGCTGGAAAAAATCGCAACGTCGGTGTCAGATATTGTGCGGCGATTCAATCTGAGAGAAGGCATGAAAGCCGAAGATGAGCAATTGCCCAAAGGCTTGCATCAGAAACTTGAAAAAACCGGTCATGCTATTACTGAACAGGAAATTGACTTTATGTTAAAGGAGTACTATCATCTCAGAGGATGGGATGACTCAGGTGTTAAGTCTTAGAAGATGTTTGAATAGTATGGTCTTGTCCCGTAGGGACACCTGAGAATAGCCTGGCGTTGTCCCGTAGGGACACCTGAGAATAGCCTGGCGATTTATCGCCGGGATGACAGTAAACGCAGTTTTTTTTTAAGTCCCGTAGGGACGACTGAACCCTGCTGATTGATTATCAGTCGTCCCTAAGGGACTGCGAAAAATGTGGGGGACCCGGTCATCCGGCTGCCGGGCTATTCTCAGAAGTCCCTCCGGGACTGAAAATAGCCGGCTGCTATTTTTCAAACGCCTTCTAAGCGCACACCTTATAAAATCAACGGAGCAATTTATGAATACCAATGACAAAGTGATGGACTTGTCGGAGGCTGTTCGGCGGTATGTGAGCGACGGCTGCCATATCTCCATCGGCGGCTTTACGCTGAATAGGAATCCCATGGCCGCAGTATATGAAATTATCCGTCAGCGAATCAAAGGGCTGCATCTCTACGCCCACTCCAATGGACAAGGCATGGACGAACTCGTGGGCGGCGGATGTCTCGCAAAATTGGAAATTGCCTACGGCGGAACCGGCAGATTTGCCTCCACCTGCATCAGATTTAAAAAAGCCGTTCAGGAAGGAAGCCTTCAGGTAGAAGACTACTCCAATTATCAGATGACCTTACGCTTTCTCGCCGGTGCGATGGGCGTTCCTTTTCTGCCGACCCGTTCCGGATTAGGCACGGATATTATTGAGAAATGGGGATTTTCACGGGAAATGAGAACAGCCGACCCCAGACTCCCTGATTACAAGCTCCGAGTCGTTGAAAACCCTTTCGGCTCATGGGGGGACGCTGAGAAGTTGGTCTTAGTGCCTGCGATTCATACAGATGTCGCGATTGTTCATGTGCAAAAAGCCGACAGACAGGGAACGGCAAGAATGGAAGGTCTTCCTTTTACCGACGTGGAACAGATAAAATCGTCAAAGCATGTGATTCTCACCTGTGAGGAATTGGCGGATACGGAAGAAATGAGACAAAATTCCGATCTGAATCAGATTCCGTTCTTCTGCGTAGATGCGGTTGTGCATGTTCCTTTCGGTGCCTATCCCACCGCGTGCTACCGATACTATGACTATGATCCGGCATATCTCAGCGACTACTCAAAATATGCACAGAAAGAGGAGTTATTCAGAATCTATCTTGAGAAATTTGTTTACGGCGTGAGCAATCACAGGGAACTCTTAGACTTGGCTGGAAAAGAGCGGCTGCAAAGCATCAAAGCCGATCCCCGAACCGGCTATGCCGTGAATTTGGACAGGAGATAGAACGCGATGGACTATTCACCCAGAGAAATGATGGCAATTGCCGCAGCACGGGAAATCCGGGACGGAGATATTGTTTTCTGCGGCACGGGAATTTCCATGCTGGCAGCCATGGCAGGCAAGCATATCAGCGCGCCGAACAGCGTCATATTTTTTGAAACCGGCGCGATTGACTCGCAGTTGGAGGAAGTGCCGCTGGCTGTCGCAGACCCGCGAGTCATGTTCCGCACATCGGTAAACGGAAGTCTGGCGGACGCGTTTGCCACCATGCAGAACCGATTTACCGGCTGTCATGTGGTGGGGATTCTCGGCGCGGCGCAGATTGACCGCTACGGAAATCTCAATTCCACCGTGATCGGCGACTACGAAAAACCCGCAGTTCGCTTTTCAGGCAGCGGCGGGGCGGCGGATGTCGCTTCTTTCGTGAACCGAACCATTATCTTCATGCAGCATGAGAAGCGGAAATTTGTTCCAAAGTTAGACTACATGACCAGCGCGGGCTGGTTGGACGGACCCGAAGGGCGAAAAAATGCCGGACTCGGGGGCGGCGGACCCTGGGCGGTGGTTACGAACATGGCTGTCATGGGCTTTCATGAAGAGACAAAAGAGATGTATCTGAGACAATACTATCCGGGGGTTTCGCCGCAGGAAGTTCTCGACAAAACGGGCTTTGAAGTTGATATTTCAAAGGCGCGGGAAACGCCGCCGCCCACGCCCCGAGAACTCAGAATTTTGAGAGAGCAATGCGATCCCCAGAAACTGATTCTGGGTTAGTCAGAGTTTCATCGGAAATAAGCCTCTGAATTTCTCGCAAAGACGCCGAGAGCGCAAAGTAGGGGCACGCCGGCGGCGTGCCCCTACCGGAATGGAATCTTTGCGCCTTTGCGAGAAACTTTATAGCATCATCTCTACAGATTTCAATCCGACTAAAATAAATCAAGCTGAACCTGACTTTCTTTTTTCCGTTTTTTTGCCTGAGATGTCTCAAAGCTTATCAGACGCGCTTCAATATCCGAGACAAAAGGCGAAATTTCTTTTTCCGCAGATTTGCCGAAGATGGTGCGCTTTTTCACATGCGTCAGGATCAGCCTGTCTTTGGCGCGAGTCATTCCCACATAAAACAGCCTGCGCTCTTCTTCAACATCAATTTCTCTTTCACGGCGCGAGTCGTTAGAACGGGAAGCGGATTCCGGGCGTTTAAAGGGAATAAAATCATTTTCGCAGCCCACAATAAAAACAACCGGAAATTCAAGCCCTTTGGCAGCGTGGAGGGTCATCAGCGTGACTTTTTCTGCCTTGATTTCATAAACGTCCGCATCGTTATTTTGAAGTGCAATGGTCTCAAAAAAATCGGACAGATTTGCTCCTGCTGCCTTTGCCGTCAAAAGAAGCGATTGAAAGGCTTCTTCTGTTTTGCGTTTTTCTCTTATCATCGGCGACAGACTTGTGTTTTCAAAAAGAAAGATCAGCTTTTCTTCAACAGATTTCACTGCCATATTTTTCTTATATTCAAATATGCTGTCCGCAAAGGAGCAGAGTTTTCGCTGATTTTCGCTGTCCATGTCCGGAACGGGAATCCGCTTCACATTTGACAGGGCTTGGTTTAAGGTAAGTTTATTCTGATAAAACCATGTCTTGAACACATCGCATGTCTTTTTACTCACTCCTGAATCGGGCAAAGCGGCAACCTTTTGAAAGTCATTGAAAATGCCGATGCCTTCTGCAATCTTGAGAAAAGAAATCAGTTCCGCAATGCCTTTTCGAGCATAGATATGCGCTCTGCTTGCGATCTGATGCGGAATGCCCGCACTTTCAAATATCTCCGAAATGACTTGACTCTGCGCGTGGGTTCGGTACAATACAGCGAAATCTGAGAATCCCCTGTCAGTCTTAATGCCGCTTTCATCGGTTTTGCCGAAGTCAATGGAGTGAAAGCCGGTTCCGCCGACCATGCTTTCAATGGCTTTCCCCACCGCCACCGCTTCCGCCCGCTCTGTGGCAAGTTCGAGAATCGTCAAGGTTTTGATGCCCTTGATATTTGAATAAACCCGCACCTCGGAGTGATTTAGACTGTGGTCTTTTATGACTTGGTGAGACGCTTCGAGTATTGTCTCTGTAGAACGGTAGTTTTTGCTGAGACGGATGACTTCGCTTTGTGGGTAGTCATCAATAAATCTCTGAAAATAAGCCACATCTGAGCCTCGAAATCCGTAAATTGACTGATCCGGATCGCCGATGACGCAAATCTCCGCATCCGGATGAGACAATGCCTTCACGATGCGGTATTGTCCCTGATTCAAATCCTGATACTCATCCGCAAACACATATCGGAAGCGGTTCTGATAGTTTTGTCTTATCTCATTGTTTGACTCAAGCAGTTTGACGACATTCAGAATGAGGTCTTCATAGTCATAGCGCAATTCCTGCACGAGCAATGCCTGATAGCATTCATAAACCGCAGATAGCAGCGGCACATCGGCTTTTTCCGCCACAGATTCAAGACAATCCTGCGGAAGCAGTATGTTTTGTTTGGCTGCTGTGATGTTATCCGAGAGAACATCGGGCTTCAGATAAACGGAAATGCCCGTTTGCTTAACCTGCCGGATTGCCTCAGCAAGAAATGCTTTTCGCTCGTCTTCGTCAATAATCGAATATTCCTCATTGCTTTCTTCTTTCAGCATTTGAAAGCAAAGCGAGTGAAAGGTCGCAGTCAGAGGAAGCGTGTAGTCATTCCCGATCAGCGATTTAAGGCGATCCCGCATTTCCCCTGCGGCTTTGTTGGTGAAGGTGACGGCGAGAATATTTTCAGGCGAGATATTTCGGTGCTTTATGAGATAAGCGATTCGATGAGTCAGCGTCAGGGTTTTGCCTGCCCCGGGTCCTGCAATGATGAGTAATGAAGGACCTTCATGCTGAACAGCCCGTAATTGCTCCGCATTCAGCGGTATTAAGTTAAGAACAGAGACATCAAACTCCCCCTTTGAAGGGGGGCAGGGGGGATGTTGTTTCTCCCGGGGACAGGGGAGATGTTTCAAACTCCCCGTTTGAGATTGAAGGGGGACCGGGGAGATGTTTTCACGCAGACACCCCCCTGCGCCCCCCTCAAGGGGGGATTTTTCGTTTAACTTAACGACATTGTACTTTATATCTTGCTCTTTGCCGCTTACCGCTTGTCTCTTGCTTTTTGCTTCACCGAATAACGCCTGCTGCCCAAGCAGCCTTTCCTTTTCCTCCTGCTCGAAAACCGTTATTTTTCCGTATTCTCCGTCATATCCGGGAGAAATATGAATCTCTCCTGCCCGCATTCGCCTGACTGCCTCGGACAAGAGCGGAATGCCCGCATCATCAATGCGATTCGGGAGACAATCGAGCAAAATGTGCATCTCCGAACCGAGCGTTTCGAGGACAGCCTGATAATGTGCAAGAACTTTTTTAGAACCCGGTCCCACGCTGAAAATTTCCGAGAGAATTTCCGGCAGCGGAATAATATGACGGAAAGGAAGGGCTTTTTCAGGTTTTACGCCGTCTGCCCTGTCAGCGAGTTCTTCCACACGATATAACACGCCGATAGTCAAGGGTTTTCCGCAGACCGGACACAAGCCGTTTTTTGACATGGTTTCACGGGGATGAAAGCAGACATTGCATTTGCGATGCCCGTCAAAGTGATATTTGCCTTCTTCGGGATACATATCAATCGTTCCCAAGCATTGACTCGTGTCGCCGGTTTTCAAAGCTGATTTTACTGCAAAATAAGATAGTTCCGTATCAAAAATATTGGCGTTTCGTCCCAGATTCGCTGGCGAATGCGCGTCGGAATTGGACACCAGCGTTATGTTGTCTAATCCCGAAATCCGCCAGTTCATGGGCGGGTCTGAGGAAAGCCCGGTTTCTGCGGCAAAAATTTCCGGCAAAAGTTCTTCAAAGCATTCTGCCAGCGAGTCAAAGCCTGATTTTGAACCGAGAACCGAAAACCAGGGCGTCCATATATGCGCGGGAATCAGGAATGACTCGCTTGAGCCGTCGAGCAGTATTTTGAGCAGCGTTTTGGCGTCAAGCCCCAGAATGGGACGCCCGTCAGATTTGATATTCCCGATAGCGTCTAACTTCGCATTCAGGGCTGATGCGGTTTCCAAATCCGGCACAAATATGACATGGTGATTTTTGCGGGTTTTCCCGTTTTTTTTATAAATGTTGCTGATTTCACACTGTAAAATAAAACGGACTTCTCCCCGGCAGGAATGCGGAATCTGTCTGTCGCATTGTCTCGCGATTTCCTCCCGGAGTTTGAAAAGCCCCGGCTCCGCGGGAACGAGTTTTTCCCGTATCTCGGAAAACCAGCCCGGATGCGTGAAATCGCCGGTTCCGACGAGGGTAACGCCTTTCAACTGCGCGGCAATATAGATATTTTCAAGATCAAGATTTTTCGCTGTGGCTCTTGAAAATTTGGAATGGAGATGAATGTCTGCTATGAATCTCATTTAAGCAATATATAAATTCTCGTTATGAGGCTCTGCCTCAATGGCATTTAAGTTAAAAAAGTCTCCCTCTCCCTTGAGGGAGAGGTCCGGGGTGAGGGTGAAAGCGGCGGAAACCGTAGCGCCCGGATTCCTGTCACTGCCCCTCACCCTGCCCTCTCCCCAGAGGGGAGAGGGTAAAATAATGACTAATCGCTTACAAGGCAGAGCCTCGTAACCAGATAAACAATTCATTCTGTCAGCATTTTCACTTCCTGATATGCCTGCTTTGCCGCCTCAATATTCTCCTGTGTTTTGGCAGAAATTTCTTTCCCAATCACTTCAGCGACAACATCTAAAGACGGCGTTCCCATGATGCGGGCAAACGCCCCGATCATCGCCGTGTTAATCATAGGATGCGTCCGCGTTCCGAGCCGATGCTGAAGCGCAATCTTTGTGGCATCCACAACAGCAAGCCGAAAGCCGCTGAAAGCCTTTTTATTTTCAGGATCAGCCGCCATGTTGAGCAGCATCAGCCCCCCGGGTTTGAGTCCTTTGCTCACATCCGCATTCTGCAACAGTTTTGCGTCCTGCACCACCACATGGTCAGGCGTGTAAACATTGCTTCGGATCAGGATTTTTTTGTCATCAAGTCTCAGATAAGCCTCCACCGGCGCGCCTCGCCGCTCCACACCGAAAACCGGAAAGGTCTGAACATAATATCCCGCTCTGAAAAAAGCCTTTGCCAATATGACGGAGGCAACCACCGTGCCTTGCCCGCCGCGACCGTGAAAACGTATTTCCTGCATGATTTTCAACCCGCCTTAGATCGTTATTGTATTGATATTTTCAGCAAAAAAGATTCTGTTTATCACTAAAATCATCATAAGACAAGGGAGATTTGCGATCTGTCATTGCCATTCAGCATTTTTTGGAATATAATTCTCCTAATATTTAGTTTTTTTAAACTTATCTGAACTGTGATTCGTCTGATTTATGTGAGTTATCTGATTGCCTGTCCTGAAAATTATTCAGAGCAGGGCGGGCATAATGAATCAGAACAATCAGACGAATCACAGTTCAGACAATTATTTTTCTGAAAAAATTCGTGTGCTTTTATTCGGGAAAAATTCGAGTTCATTCGTGGCAAACTTTTCAGCCACGAATGAACACAAATTGTTCGCAAATTTAACACAAATAAATCATTATGCCTGTTTATTCTTATAAAGCAACAGATACTTTCGGCAAAATCGTCAACGGAAGCCTTGAAGCTTCGGATGAAAAAAGCGTGGCAGCCCGTCTCCAGGATATGGGCTATATCCCCATCAGAATCAGCGAAAGCGGAAAAAAATCGGGAAATCTCGGTCTTAATGTAAATATTCTTTCTGTTTTCAAAAGAATTTCCGCCAAAGATGTGATGCGCTTCACCCAGGACCTTTCTGCTTTGCTGAAAGCCGGGCTTCCGGTGGACAAAGCCTTATCCATGCTCATCAGTGTGAGCGAAAATATCAAATTTCAGGATGTTATACGGGAAATTCTGAAATCGGTGGAAAGCGGAACTTATCTGTCCGATGCAATGGCAAAATACCCGAATTTATTCTCAGATTTTTATGTGAATATGATACGGGCAGGAGAAGCCGGGGGCGTTTTGGAACCGGTTCTGGAGCGGTTGGGGATTTTTCTGGAAAATTCGCAAGATTTAAAGGATTATATCAAATCAGCCCTGATTTATCCTGTTTTTCTCGTGTTTGTGGGCGGAATCTCGATTATTATTCTGATGACCTTCGTTATTCCCAAGTTTTCTGTGATTTTCGCCGATATGGGGCAGGCGATTCCCGCGTCCACTCGTTTTTTACTTGAAATGAGTGAGGTTTTAAGGTTATACTGGTGGATTATGCTTGCGGGAGCGGGGCTTGCGGTTTTTCTTATCCGGCAGTATGCCGGAACGCGGGCAGGTCGTTTAATGATGGATACTTATAAAATGAAAATGCCCGTTATGGGCGGTTTGGTGAAAAAAATTGAAGTTGCCCGTTTTGCCAGAACGCTGGGGACGCTTATCAAAAGCGGCGTTCCTATTTTGCAGGCGCTTGATTTGGTCAGAAATATCATCACAAACAAGGTGATTGCCGGAACCATGCACAGCATTCACGAAAGGGTCAAAGAAGGCGAAAGGCTTTCAAGACCTTTGGCAGACGCGGGCATTTTCCCCTCGCTTGCGGTTCAGATGATTACGGTGGGAGAAGAAACCGGGCGTTTGGATGAAATGCTGTTGCGGGTTGCGGAAAACTATGAAAAAGTAGTGCGAGATATTGTGAAACGGCTGATAAGCCTTTTGGAGCCGGTCATGATTCTTGTCATGGGGATAGTTGTCGGTTTTATTGTAATTTCCATGCTGATGGCGATTTTCAGCATGAATGAAATGCCTTTTTAAGGAGTTTCTCGTTCCCACGCTCCGCGTGGGAACGAGGTCAGGGGCGTAAGTCATATTCAGATTGAACAAGGAGTTTATAGATGAAAAGAAAGAGCAAAAAAGAACAGGGCTTTACGCTGATTGAACTTTTAATCGTGATGATTATCTTGGGGCTTCTCGCCGCGCTGGTGGGTCCCCGTATGTTCGGAAAAGTCGGCTCATCCAAGCAGAAAAGCGCGAAAGCGCAAATATCGCTTTTTGAAACTGCCATTGACACTTACAGACTTGAAGTAGGCAAATTTCCCACGACAGAGCAGGGATTGCAGGCATTAAGAGTTTGTCCTGACGGCGTGACAAAGTGGGACGGTCCCTATCTCCCGAAAGATGTTCCTCTTGACCCTTGGGGCAATCCTTATACCTACAAATACCCCGGCGAACACGGAGATTATGAAATTGTCTCCTACGGCGCGGACGGCAGAGCCGGCGGAGAAAGCGAGGACACGGATATTGTCAGTTGGAAAAACATTGGAGAATAAGGCATTTACCCTGCTTGAACTTCTGATCGTGATGGTCATCATCACGATGGTTTTCGCTTTTGTGGGCCCCCGGTTGGCGGGTTCTCTGACCAAGCTCAATTCAAAGACTGCTGCCAAAAAGATTGCCGCTTCCCTCCGTTATGCGAGGAGTCGGGCAGTCTCCGAAAAGGTAAGGTATGTGTGTGAATTTGACTTTGAGAAAAACACTCTTGTCATCGGAAAGCCGAACCCCGAACCTCAGACCCCGAACCCCGCGCCCGCCTATCATCTGCCCGAAGGCGTGAAATTTAAGGGCGCAGAAGCAGCAAATGACGGTATTTTTCAAATCATATTCTATCCGGTCGGCAACAGTAGCGGCGGCGAAATCATTGTCTCGGACGAAGATAAAAGAGCCTTTAAAATACAGGCGGATATGATTACCGGAACGGTGCAGCTTTCGGAGCTATGAGCCATGCAAATTGAGAATTGAGAATTGAGAATTGAGAGGCAAATGACTTACAGCGTGGGATTTACGCTTTTGGAAACATTAGTCGCCATGATGATTCTGTCTATCTCGCTGACGGTGATTCTTCAGCTTTTCTCCGGCGGGCTGCGCTCTGAAAGACTTTCGGATGACTACACTCGCGCCGTGTTTTATGCCAGAGAAAAAATGGAGGAGATTCTTCTTGTCGAAAAGTTGAGCAATGAAGTTGCCGAAGGCGAGTTTGACGACGGTTTCAGATGGAAAGCCGAAATTGCTTATATCGAGCCTGATGAGGAAGAAAAAATAAAAACGCCGGTTGAGACATTCAGTATCACAGTGGAAGTGAACTGGAAGTCAGGAATACAGGAAAAACATTTTGAAATCAGCACATTGAAAATTGCGGAAAAGATAGACACAGATACAACTCGGAAATAAAAAAAAGTCTCTCGCAAAGGCGCAAAGTCCGCAAAGAGAAAAAAACAGAAAATCGGAATTGTTTTGAAATCCTTATAATTTCCTTATAATTTCATTAATCTTTGCATCCTTTGCGCCTTTGCAAGAAATTTTTCATAAAAGTGTCTCGCAAAGGCGCAAAGCCCGCAAAGAGAAAAAACAGGAAATATGAATAAAAGCAATGGTTTTACCCTGTTAGAACTGCTCATATCGCTCAGTATTCTTGCGGTGATTGTGGTGATGATTTCTGCTTCGCTCAGAGTCGGCATCCGGGCGTGGGAAAAGGGCGAGCAGAATGTCGAGTTCCGGCAGAGACAGCGCATTGTGCTGGATATGATGCGGCGTCAGATGGTTTCTCTCCGCCTGAAAGGTTTCACGCATAACGAGAAAGAAATTGTCTCTCTCAAAGGAGATGAAAAATCGCTCACATTTCTCTCGAATAAAGCAATGATTCCGGACAATACATTCGGTCCAGTGTATGTGAGATATGCTGTAAATCAGGCGGAAAACGACACGGAACGTCTGATGCTCTATGAGACAAACTTTGTGCTGCTTGACAAAGATGCGGATATAGAACATCCGAGCGATAAGCAATTCTATGAGTTGATTCCCGAAGCCCGGAATATCTCATTTGAATATCTGAAAAAAAAAGAAGAAGGTCTTGAATGGCAGCCGTCTTGGGACCCGGAAGCAGACAGCGGCGTCCCGATGGCAATAAGAATTGTCTTCAAAAAAGACGAGGATGCTGCGCCGGTTCATGTCATTGCACGGATTGAGCAGAAAGATAATTCTTAATTCAGGCGGGCGATGTCAAAACTTTGTAAAGGGGGCGACATGGATAATACCATTAATGAGATTGTTAAACATCTGACAAATCTTCCCGACAATTTAAGACAGCAGGTTTTGGAGTTTGTTCGGTCATTAGACACTCCGGTGCGCGGCGTTTCAGGAAAGAAACTGTTGCGCTTTGCCGGTACGATACCTCGGGATGACTTAGAAATAATGTCTCATGAAATTGAAAAAGAATGCAGATAATTGGTTTGAATCAGCAAAAATCATTTTTTTTCAAAAATGAAACCGGCATTGCCATGTTT
>JFJP01034097.1_pt1 | contig 13416 bp, 11 predicted proteins | sample 431651 | NCBI WGS metagenome assembly JFJP01 (sample SAMN02602958, study PRJNA72255) | Microbial mat metagenome, whole genome shotgun sequencing project. | biome: fresh water; feature: sink hole; material: water; isolation source: purple microbial (photo- and chemosynthetic) mats found in...
AGAAGGAACAGCTTTCGCACCACATCGCCGCTGTCATCAAGCCGTATGGTCGACTGAAGTCCCTGGATTTCCCCCAAGGATTTCATCGCTTTGCGCAGTTCCTCCGGCTGCGATGACCCAGCCTTTTTCAGAGCTGCCAAAAGAACTGTGGCCGCATCGTGAGCGTAAACTGCCGGAAAGCCTGGTTCTTCACCGTAAATTTTCTGGAAGGACTCTCGGAAGGCCAGCCAGCCTGGATTTTGGCTCTGGCTGTCATAAATACTCACAAAAACAATCCGTTCAACCTGACGGCACCCCAGGGTCAGAATGTCAGGAGTCATGGCCCAGGGAGGGCACAACAGTGGTTGCATCATGCCGAGACGGGCCAACTGCTGTCCAACCTGGGCCGTGTCGTAGCCGCTGGCCAGTACCAAATAGGCCGAAGCCTTACCAAGGGCTTGGGCGAGGGCTGGAAAATCCGGCTTCAGTCTCAGATCAAATTCAACAGGAGCCCGTACTGTTCCACCGGCCGCTTCCATTTTGGTCCGGAAGGTTTCATAAACTGGCGAGGTATAGGCTCCGTTGCTGGTCTCCCGCAGAACTGCCACGTCCTTCAGCTGTTGTTCGAGGGCATAGTCGGCCAAGACAGCCCCCATTTCTGTGTTGGGAGTAATGACCCGGAAAAACCAGTCATCCAGGCCCGATACCGAGGTTGCGCTCACGGTAGGACTGATAGTCAGAATTTGCTGCTCATTCAAGAAGGGCAAAATCGTACCGATGACGGTACTGGCCACCGGGCCTACGACAGCCGACACCCCTTCGCTGCGGAATTCCTGGTATGCAGCCAAGCCCGCGGCAGGTTCGTTCTTATCATCTTTCACAACCATTTCGAGAGTGCGGCCACCGATGCCGCCGGCCTGATTAGCCTCACGCAAGGCCAGTTCGAGCCCCTTTCGGGCTCCGTTGCCAAGCTCCGAAACCGAGCCGGTCAGCCCGGCTAGAAAACCGATCTTGATGGGGGTGGGAGGAGAACATCCGGCCAAGACCAATCCAATGACCAACAAGGGAATGGACCTAAGAGACATGATAAAATCTCCTTCTTCCCAATTTTAATGAACCGTCACCATAGAAACAAGCTGAGATTCTTTGCACCGGGGCTGAGTGTGAGTATTTTGGTTCCATGGCTCTGACCGTCCGGCTGCACCGGTCCCTTTCAGAAATTCCTCAGGCCGAATGGGACGCCCTGACCGCTGCTTCACCCACACCGGTATTTGATTGGTCTTGGCTCAACTTGCTGGAAACGGCAGGGGGTCTCGACAGTGAGCATGGATGGACAGCTTTGCACTTGGCCCTCTGGCGGGGGACAGACCTCGTTGCCGCGGCACCGCTTTACGGCAGAGGAGACAGCTGGGGTGACTTTGTCTACGATTTTGCCTTCGCCGACGCGGCCCAGAGGATGGGGGCCTCCTGGTACCCCAAACTGGTGGGGATGTGCCCCGCCACTCCTTCGGTGGGTTGGAAGGTGTTTGTGCGTCCGGGGGAGGACGTCGAATCGCTCGAGGCCCGCTGGTTTGCCGAAGCCGACGCGCTGGCACGAAAGGTCGGCGCGGTTGCTCTTCAGGCGAATTTTACCGACCCGGCTTGGTCAGACCCCCTGCCCGGTCCCTGGCACCGCTGGAGCCATCAAAATTTTCTCTGGAACAACGGTCAGCACTCCGGCTTTGACGGCTACTTGGCCACCTTTGATAAAAACCAGCGGCGCAACATCAAGCGGGAACGACAAAGCCTGGCAAACCAGGATCTCACCCTGAAAATCGTTTCGGGAGACGAGATCCCCGAAGCCTGGTTCGCCCTCATGGGGCAGCTGTACGACAGGACCAATGACCAGTTTGGACCTTACGCTGCCCGCTTTTTGGAGCCGTCCTTCTGGGCGGCCTTGGGTTCAATCCGGCCCCTTCTGTCGTTTTCAGCGACTTTCCACAAGAACGACCCCCTCCCCATGGCCCTTGGTTTTCTCCTTGGCAAAAACGGGCGGCTGGTGGGCCGCTATTGGGGCGAACGGGAACACTTTCCCGATCAGTACTTCAATGTCTGTTATTACGGCCCTATCGAAGAAACGATACGCCGAGGTTGGAAGGACTTCGATCCGGGAGCTGGCAGTGAGCTCAAAGTTCGGCGGGGGTTTCTCTCGGAACGCAATGTCAGCCTCCACCGGTTTTACGACCCCGCCGCTGACCGCCTGTTTGGCACTTATCTGGGGCGTCTAAACCGCCAGGAGCAAGCCCGCATCGATGCCCTCAACGAGGCAGTTCCCTTCGCGCACCGATCAAACTAGCAGCCGTAACGCTCACAAGAATGAGAGCGCCGCCGGCCAGGGTCCACCCCGACGGCGACTCGCCCAGGAGCAGAAACACCCATACCGGGTTAAAAACCGGCTCGATGACTGCCAGAAGGTTGCCTGTCACCGCCGACACCCGCCGGATGCCGTAACTGAAAAAGACGGCCGCCAGTCCGATCTGACCGATTCCCAGCGCGACGATGGCCGCCACCGAACCGGGAGTGAACTCCGGAGGTTCCTGAAAAGCGGCCAGACCAAGGGCCACGACGGCGCACAGGATGTGTGACAACATCAGAGACTGCAGGGGTGTCCCATCCTTTTGCATCCGGGTGAATAGAAACACAAAGCTGAAAGCCAAACCCGAAACCAGCGCGGCCAGATTCCCCCAAAGGGCTCCAGGACCCAGTTTGTCGGCAAAGAGCAGAACCAAACCCGCCACCGTGGCTATCAAAGCCAGAATCTGTTCTTTGTGGATCTTTTCTTTCAAGACAAAGACGGCCAGAAAAGCCGTTGCCACGGGTGCCCAATACTGAATCAAAATTGCGTTGGCCGAGGTGGTCATCTTGTTGGCCACGACGAACAGCAACATGCAAATGGCGTTGGCCACCGCACCTCCCACCAAGGGCCAGCTCCAGTTGAGTTTCAGGGTTCTCACAATGGTCAGAAGAAAGGCTGTGGCTATCAAACTTCGAAAACCAGCGATCCAGAGAGGGTTCCAATCGATGAGTTTGATGAACAGTCCGGCGGTACTCCATAAAAAAGCGCAGGTCATCATGGCCAGAGCTCCGGCCAAAGCGGGGGAAAGGCGGTGTTGCATAAGCCATGGTAGCCAGTCTTGGTGGACTTTTCCAAGGGGAAGAACCACATTGAGCATAGGAGATTTTCATGGAACCCCGCATGCCGGCGCTCTTTATCGGTCACGGTGACCCAACGCACGCCCTGAGAGACAATGCTTTCACCCGCAGCCTCAGCACTCTGGGAGCGTCGCTGAACCCCCGGCCCAAGGCCGTTCTGGTGGTCTCGGCCCATTGGCTGACCAAGGGCACCTGGGTCAACTTGGCCGGACACCCCGAAACCATTTATGACTTTGGCGGCTTTCCTGATGAGCTGTACAAAGTGATTTACCCCGCCCCCGGGGCACCCGAGCTTGCCCGGAAAACAGCCAGTCTTGACCCGCGCATCGGTACAACCGATCAGTGGGGTCTGGACCACGGAGCCTGGACGGTACTGAAGCACCTGATTCCCAAGGCCGATATTCCTGTATTCCAGCTCAGCATCGATTACCACCAGCCGATGAGCTACCACTTCGACCTGGCCAGAAAACTTCAGGGACTGCGTTCAGAAGGAGTTTTAATTGTCGGCAGCGGAAACCTTGTGCACAACCTCCGCCTGGCTTTCTCGAGGGGGTTGGATGCGGCACCTTACGATTGGGCCGTCGATTTTGACCTCTGGTGCAAGGAAAAGCTGGAATCACGCGATTTCGATTCGCTGATTGACTGGGAAAAAGCAGGCGATATGGCCTCCAAATCGATCCCCACTGTGGACCACTACGTTCCACTTCTTTATACTCTGGGGGTCGCCGACAGCACCGAATCTCTCAGCTTTCCCTACGAGGAAGTGGTCTCGTCGCTGAGCATGCGCTGCGTCAAAATCGGCTGAACCCAGGGGGCACCATGCAGACCGACGGAATCAAAATTTTTGCCGGCAGCTCGGGACTGCCCTTCGCCCGGGGCATGTGCCGTGCCCTGGGGACGCAGCTCGGTCAGGGCGATGTTCGCAAATTCAGCGACGGCAACCTTTTTGTCCGGGTCGGTGAAAGTGTCCGGGGACAGGATGTGTACCTGGTTCTTCCCATTGCCCTGAACCCCAACGACGAATTTACCGAGCTTCTTTTCTGGATGGATGCGTTCAAGCGCGCCAGTGCTCAGTCAGTAACCGCCATCATGCCTTACTTCGGCTATGCCAAGGGCGATAAAAAGGACGAGCCCCGGGTTTCCATCCGAGCGAGGGTCTGTGCTGAAAGCATTGAACTGGCAGGTGCTGACCGGTTGGTGTGCCTTGACCTTCACAGCCCCCAAATTCAGGGCTTTTTCAAAAAACCTGTCGACCACATCTATGCGCTGCCGGTGCTGGCAGGTTGGATCCGCCGTCAGAAGCTCCATAACCCTGTTATGGTCAGCCCCGACCTCGGCTTTTTGAAACAGACGAGGCGGTTTGCCGAAGACCTGGGGTTCCCCATGGCCGTGGGTGAAAAAGTCCGCCGGGGCCACGACGAAAAGGCCGAAGTCCTAGAAATCATGGGAGAAGTCAGCGGACGGGACTGCGTGATTGTCGACGACTTCACCATTTCAGGGGGGACCCTGGCCGACCTGGCGCGAGGACTCAAGGAGAGAGGAGCCAGGCGGATCATTGCCGTGCTGAGCCACTGTCTAATCCGTGCCGAAGGCTTGGCCCGCATCGAGGCCAGCCCCATTGAAATGGTAGTGACCACCGACAGCGTTGACAACCCGTGGTCCAAAGACCACCCCAAGTTTCATATTGTTTCGGTGGCACCGCTGTTTGCGGAAGCCATCCGCCGCATTCACGACCGGGAATCGGTCAGCGGCCTGTTTGACACCCGGGAAGACCCGGTGGTGCAGACCTGCCTTGATTTTGGCGAGTGCTGAAAAGCCCTTGCGTCAAACGGGTTCAGGAACCTCGACTCCCAGGTTTCCTGACCACTCCCTTAGTGTTTCTTCAAGGACCACAGGAAGGGTGATTCCCTCGTGGCGTGCACGTTGGGCGGAGGCGTGGCTGCGGTCACCAGGCAGCCGGAGGGTGTGTCCCGCGTGGTGGGCCCGGGCTTTGAGCGAAATAAGCCGCTCCTCGACGGTGGAGATTCCCCCAAAGACGTCCAGATCGAAAGCCAGAACCATTTGATTATGGGTCCGCAACCCACCGCCGGGGGCAATTTGGTCCAAGGTGGGACCTCCGGTCAGGACTCCCGTCAACACTTCCCCCAGCAGGGCCAGCGCCAGTCCTTTGTGGCCGCCGATGGGTTCGACGGCACCCGCTAAGAGCTGCCGCGGGTCTGTGGTCGCCAAGCCATCGGGACCGAGGCCCCAATGAGGCGGTGCCTGGGTATCAGCAGCGGCCATGGCATTCAGGTTGCCCAGCGACGAGTTGGCCATACAGAGGTCGGCTGACAACGTGGCGTGTCCGGTGCCCAGTCCCCAGCCCATGGGGTTGTTTCCGATCTGCCGGTGATGTTGGCCGGGAAACGCCATGCCAGCATCGGTGTTGGACCAGAGAACGATCATGAACCCCTGCTCGGCTCCCACTTGGGTGTAAGGCTCCGCTGCCAAAAAATGGTTGGAATGGCGGATTCCCGCGTATCCGACACCGCAGTCCGACGCCAAGGTAATGGCCCTTCGCAAGGCATGGTAGCACAGCACCTCACCGGGCCCGCCATCGCCTTCCCAAACTTCAGCGCCGGGGGCTGCCGTCAGCCTCTCGATATTCGGCTTGGCGTTGACGGCTCCGTCCCTCAACCAGCCCAAACGCTGGGGCAAATACGAAAGATCGTGGTGTCCTAGCCCGCGCAGGGTAGCCCTGGTAAAGATATCGGCCGCGTCAGCCGCATGGTTGCCAGACAAACCCGAGGCTTGAAGAAGCCGGGTGGTCCAGGATTCGACGGATTCGGGGGTGAGAGTCATGACCGAAGTATAGCATTCCCGACTCTTGAAGTCATCTATCTCTTTGCGCTATATTCACGTGCCATGGCGAAAACCTTCTATATCGAAAATCTCGGCTGCTTCAAGAATCAAGTCGATGCCGAGTACATGATCACCGCCCTCCAAGACAAGGGCTACACCAAGGCAGAAACTGCCGAAACCGCTGAACTGATTGTGGTCAACACCTGCACCTTCATCGAGTCGGCCAAGAAGGAGTCCATCGATGCCTTCTTTCAGCTCCGGCAGGCCCGCAAAGACGCCAAAATCCTGATGGCGGGCTGCATGGCGGAACGTTACGGCAAGGAACTGCTCGACATGATTCCCGAGGCCGACGGCATCTTCGGCAACCGCGACCCCCAGAAAATCACCGACATTGCCGACGACATTCTGGCCGGAAAAAAATCGACCTATTTCCCCCCCAACATGCTGATTGCCCCCCGCCGCAAACATTTCCTTTCGCTAAAAAATTCGGTCTACGTGAAAATCAGCGAAGGCTGTTCCAACGCCTGCACCTTCTGCGCCATTCCCAAATTCCGCGGCACCCTTTCCAGCCGCAGTTTTGACGATGTCGCCACCGAAATCGAAGGGCTCATCGACTCGGGGGTCAAAGAGATCAACCTCATTGCCCAGGATCTTGCCAGCTTCGGCAACGACCGGGGACGCCAGGACTTCCTTCCCCTGCTGGAGCGCGTTCTGAAAAAACCCGGCGATTACTGGCTGCGCATGCTGTACCTCTACCCCGACCATTTTCCCGATGAGGTTCTGAACCTTGCCAAGACCGAAAAACGGGTTCTTCCGTACTTCGATCTTCCGTTCCAGCACGCCTCGGGCCGACTTCTGAAATTGATGGGACGACGGGGGGACGACGCCCAATACCTCGATCTGATTGCCCGCATCCGTGATACGGTGCCCGATGCCGTGGTCCGTTCCACCTTTATTGTGGGGTTCCCAGGCGAACGCGACAGCGATTTCCAGACACTTTTGGATTTCCAGCAGAAGGCGAAGATCGACTGGATGGGGGTGTTCACCTATAGCCGCGAAGAAGGAACCCCCGCTTACCGAATGCAGAGCGAAGACGCCTTCGAGCTCTTCCGTCCCAAGGCCGAGGAACGCAAGCAGCTGCTGGAAGAGGCCCAGGGGGAAATCACGGCAGTCAGTCTGGACCGCTGGGTGGGACGCAACCTCGAAGTTCTGATTGAAGAACCCATCCAGGGATCGGCCATGGGGCTGGGGCGCAGTTTCCTTCAAGCACAAGAGGTCGACGGACTGGTGGTGGTTCACGGCGAAGGACTGCAGCCAGGCCAGGTAGTGAAAACCACAGTCATCAAACGCAACGGAGTCGATCTCGAGGCCAGGGTTTATTAAACTTCGTTCATCTATCCCTACAGGTTTGTACACGAACGGAGAACTTGGTTGACAGAGGCACGGGGTATCCCGGAAGATAGAATCCTTCCAAGGAGGAAGGAATGAAAAATTTGTTCCGCGCAACCGCTGCGGTGGTCTTGGCTATCTTTGCCCTGGCCTCCTGCGCCGGGGGTGGTGATGCTTCCAAGAAAGTTCTGAACCGGTCAAGCATCGCCAAAATCAAGAGTTTTGATCCTGCGAACCTGACTGACTTGTACACCACCACGGTGGCTGGTGACGTTCTCGAAGGCCTGTATGAGTACAAATACCTGGCCGATAGCTACGAACTCCAGCCCTTGCTGGCCGAAGGCCTCCCGACCGTCAGTGCTGACGGACTCACCTATACCATCAAGGTCCGCAAGGATGCCTTCTACTACGATGGAACCAAGACCATTTTCAAGGATGGAAAAGGCCGTGCCGTCGTGGCGGGCGACTTTGTCTATTCCATCAAGCGTCTGGCCGACCCCGCAGTTGAATCTGGCGGCTGGTGGCTGTTCGATGGCTCCCTCAAGGGCCTCAACGAATGGGCTGAAGCGGCGAAAACCTCCGGCAAGGCCGACTACAGCGCCGAAATCGAAGGTGTGAAGGCTCTGGACGACCAGACCCTCCAGCTGACTTTGACCAAGCCCTACCCCCAGATTCAGTACACCCTGGCGATGAGCTTCACCTTCGCTACTCCCCACGAATGGGTCGAGAGCGGCGAAGACTGGGCCAACACCATGGTAGGTGCCGGACCCTACTACCTGGATGCCGAGCAGACCATTCCCCAGAGCAAGTACGTCTTGGTGAAAAACCCCGCCTGGCATGGCCAGAAGTACCCCACCGAAGCGGGTGCGGTCGCCAAACAGATGGGAATCGATAAAGCTGCAACCCAGGATCTCCCCTTCGTCAACACCGTCGTCTACAACATCATTGAAGAGACCAATCCCCGCTGGCTGAAGACCCTCAGCGGAGAACTCGACCTGGGTGGCATTCCCAAGGACAACTTCAAAGACGCCGTCGACGCCGACGGAGCCTTGATCGGTGAACCCGCCGCCAAGGGCATGACCCTGCAGAAGGTTCCCAACTCCGAAGTCACCTACTACTTCTTCAACTGGGAAGACCCCATCCTGGGCGCCCCCGCCGGTGAGAAGGGCAAGAAGATCCGGCAGGCAATGAGCCTGGCCTGGAGCACCGAGAAGTATATCGAGGTGTTTGACAACGGCCGGGCTAAGCCCTCCCATACCGTCATTCCCGAAGGCTTCGGCGGTTACGACCCCGATTACAAGAACCCCTACAAAGCCTACGATGTTGAGAAGGCCAAAGCTCTACTTGCTGAAGCAGGCTACCCTGAAGGTAAGGGCCTTCCCGTCATCAAGTTCGAGCACACCGGCAGCGCCGCGCTTGACCGCCAGACGGGTGAGTTCTTCGCCAAGTACATGTCTGAGATCGGCGTGAAGATCGAAGATGTCTACAACGACTGGCCTGGCTTTATGAAGAAGGTCGACAAGCACCAGGCCCAAATGGGTGGCCTGGCCTGGGGTGCTGACTATCCCGATGCCCAGAACTTCCTGCAGCTGTTGTACAGCAAGAACGCCGCTCCCGGCCCCAACAGCGCCAACTACTCGAACCCCGAGTTTGACAAGCTGTACGAGCAGGCCAGCGTGATGCAGCCCGGTGCTGAGCGCGACGCCCTGTACAGTCAAGCCGCCCTTATCGCCGTGGAAGACGCCCCCTGGATTGTCGAACGCGCTCGCATCACCTTTGCCCTCAACCAGAGCTGGGTGAAGAACTACCGGTACCGCGACATCGGCAGCGGGTACAGCAAGTACATCGACATCGATCTGGCCGCCAAGGAAAAAGCCCTCGCCGCCAAGTAAGCCGGTCTGAGGTTTCCCGGAAAATCCGCACCCCTGTGAGGGTGCGGATTTTCTTTTTCTCTATCTTTCCCTGGGGCATGCCATGTTTTCTTATCTCGTCCGCCGCATTCTTAATCTGATTCCCCTGCTTCTGGGGGTCATCCTGGTATTCTTCCTCCTCTTCAATTTTGTAGGAGGCCAAGAATCCTTCCTCTACAACGTTCTGCCGGCCAAGAGCCATACCGTTGAGCAAATCGCCTACTACAAACACAAGTATGGTCTCGACAAACCTTTGATCGAACAGTACTTCGACCTGGTCCGGCAGGTGGCCACTTTTGATTTTGGCCGCTCCGAATCCACCAAACAGAAAATTACCACTCTGATCGCCCGACACGTTCCTAATTCGGCGATTTTAACTTTTCCCGCTTTTGCTATGGAAATCATCATCGCCCTGATCATCGCGTCCTTGGCGGCGTTCTACCGGGGCAGCCTGCTCGACAAATCCCTGACGTTTCTTTCCGTCGTCGGGATGAGCATCTCAATGCTGGTCCTGATCATTCTGGGTCAGACCCTGCTGGCCTACGAATGGAAGCTGTTTCCCATCTCAGGATGGGAAAATGGACCGGGAGCCATACGATACCTGTTGCTGCCCTGGTTGTTATGGGTTCTGGTGGCCGTCGGGTACGATGTGCGCTTTTTCCGAACGGCACTGGTGGAAGAAGGCGAAAAGGATTACGTCCGAACGGCCAGAGCCAAGGGTGTCCCTGAAAGACGGATCATCTTCCGCCATATTCTCAAGAACGCCATGATTCCTGTGCTGACCTACGTCGTCATCCAAATTCCCTTTCTTCTTACGGGTTCCATTCTTCTGGAACGGTTCTTTTCCATCCCCGGCATCGGGGACCTGATGGTCTCGGCCATCTTCAGTTACGACCTGCCTGTTCTGAAAGCCGTCGTCTTGGTGTATACCCTGTTCTTTGTCGGGTTCACGCTGGTCACCGACGTTTTGTACGCGTTGGTCGATCCCCGCGTGAGGTTGAATTGATGGTCCACCGCAAACCCTGGCAGCTTGCCGTTTCCCGTCTGTCCTCCAACAAGGGGGCCATGGTCTCGTTTTTCATCATTGTCGGCTATATCCTCATGGCGTTGCTGCCGTTCGTCGACTTTGTCGGACTGAAGACCTCGGCGACCCTCTTCAACGATGAGACCCTGAAGAATACCTTTGCCCCGTTCACCCTGGAGCATCCCTTCGGTACCGATCATGTCGGACGCGACGTCTTTGCCCGGGCCGTGATGGGCACCCAAGTCTCGCTCTTTCTGGGCTTCGCCTCGGGTCTGATGCTCATTCCTATCGCCATCGTCATCGGTGCCATTTCGGGCTACTACGGCGGCTGGATCGACGAGGTCGCCGGGTACCTGATGAGCGTGATTGTTGCCATTCCCGGCATGCTGATCATTCTGACTCTGGTGCAGTTCGGCGGCCGCAGTTTTGTGATGATCGCCATCGCCTTTGCCATCACAGGATGGGTGGGTTTGGCGCGTGTGGTCCGCGCCACGTTCCTGCAGGCCCGCGAGTACGAGTACGTTCTGGCGGCCCGGGCGCTGGGAGCCAGCGACTTCCGCATCATCTTCTTCCACATTCTTCCCAATGTGTTTCACTTTGTGATCATCACCTTTGTTCTCAACTTTGTTGAGGTCATCAAGAGCGAGGTCTTCCTGGCGTTCATCGGGCTCTCGGTGGCCAATATTCCCAGCTGGGGAACCATGATCGATCTGAGCAAGCAGGAAGTGATCGCCGGCAACTGGCAGAATCTGGCCGGTGCCACCGTCTTTATGTGGGTCTTTCTGGCGGCCCTGAATATCTTCGGAGACGGCCTTCGCGACGCCCTCGACCCGAAACTGAGGAACAAGTCATGAAGGACATTCTGTTCGAGATCAAAGACCTGCATGTCCGTTTTGATACACCCGAAGGCCCGGTGCGAGCCGTCAATGGCGTCACGCTGACCCTGGAACGGGGCCGCAAGCTCGGCCTGGTCGGCGAATCGGGCTCGGGAAAATCGGTGACCAGTCTGGCTGTTCTGGGCCTTTTGCCCCAGACCGGAGCACGCATCAGCCAAGGTTCCGTCCTCTTCGAAGGCCGCGAACTGGTGGGACAGCCCGACAAGGTTCTCAACAGTCTGCGTGGCAAAGACCTGGCCATGATATTCCAGGAGCCTATGACGGCGCTGAATCCTGTCATGACAGTAGGGAACCAGATTGGCGAAGTCCTTGAGATCCACACCGACCTGGATAAGAAAGCCCGCAAAGCCCGGGTTGTCGATCTGCTGACCCAGGTCGGCATTGCTGATCCGGACCGGCGTGCCGGTGCCTACCCCCATGAAATGTCAGGGGGGATGCGCCAGCGGGTGATGATTGCCATGGCGCTGGCGTGCCGTCCCAAACTGCTGATTGCCGATGAACCGACCACAGCCTTGGACGTCACCATCCAGGCCCAAATCCTGACCCTGATCCAAACGCTGCTCGACCAGGAAGGAACCTCGGTGGTGCTCATCACCCACGACCTGGCCGTGGTGGCCGAAACCGTCGACGATGTAGCCGTGATGTACGCGGGACAGATTGTCGAGCATGCCCCTGTCCGGGAGCTGTTCGCTTCACCTCGCCACCCTTATACGCGGGGCCTGCTCGATACCATCCCGATTCTGGGCAACCTCGAAAAGAAGCTCAAACCCATTCCAGGCCGGGTACCGAACCTACTGGACGAGATTGTGGGATGCCCCTTTGCCCCCCGCTGTCCCCTGGCCACCGATCTGTGCCGGGAAAAAGAAGCCGCTTGGACTGAAGCCCCCCTCGCCGAGGGTCGGTCCCATGGAGTTCGTTGCCATTATGCCTGACATTCCCAACCCTAATCTCGTTGAAGTCAACGAACTCAAGACTTGGTTCCCCATCAAGGCGGGAGTCTTCCGAAGAACCGTCGGTCATGTGCGGGCCGTCGACGGCGTCAGCTTCACCGTTCCCCGGGGGCAGACCTTCGGCCTCGTCGGAGAGTCCGGCTGCGGCAAGACCACGCTGGGTCGTACCCTGCTGGGCCTCTACCGCCCTACCGCAGGGCATCTGTTCTTTGACACGCCGCGGCAGGCCATCGACACGCTGCACACCTCCCAGGATGAGAAGGAGCGTCAGAAACTCCTCAAGGAATACGACGTTTACAACTTCAAGGGCGCCAAGCTGGCTTCAGCCCGCCAAGAGTTCCAAATGGTATTCCAGGATCCGTTCGGTTCGCTCAACCCGCGCATGGCGGTCGGAGATCTGATCGCCGAGGGTCTGGATATCCACAAACGCTGGACGACCAGGGCTGAACGCGCCGACATGATCCTGGCGCTGATGGAAGATACCGGAATCGACCCGGGCTATCTGCACCGATACCCGCATGAGTTTTCGGGAGGACAGCGTCAACGAATCGGTATTGCCCGGGCCCTGGCGCTCAAACCCAAACTCCTGATTCTTGATGAGCCGGTTTCCGCCCTCGATGTGTCGATCCGGGTACAAATCCTCGACCTGCTGAACAAGCTCAAGGACGAGCACAATCTGACTTATCTGTTCATCGCGCACGACCTGTCGGTCGTCGAATACTTCAGCGATACCGTAGCGGTGATGTACCTCGGAAAAATCGTTGAGATTGCCAGCCGGGAGTCGTTGTACCGTGAACGGTACCACCCTTACACTCGGGCCCTGATCGACGCCGTGCCGCAGCCAGACCCCGATCGGCCACGCAACCGTGTCGTCCTGGGCGGGGACGTCCCCAGCCCTGCCAATCCCCCTCCGGGTTGCCGTTTCCATCCGCGTTGTCCCATTGCCACCGAGAAATGCCGAATCGACGAGCCTCCGCTGGTCGATGTCCGTTCGGGGCACCAGGTGGCTTGCTGGCATCCCGGACAGCTGTGAGCGGTTCGTTCTATTCCCTCTGGGTCAACCCGGCTTCCCGCAGGCTGGTGTTCTCCATGGGACTTCCTCTGCGTGTGGGTCTGGCACTGGTCTGGCTGTCCCTGACGCTGGCGCTCGTCCCGGGCTTCCTTCCCGGGTCCGGAGTTCTGATTGAACCCGAGGGCTGGATTACAGCCGGAAGCCTCTGGCTTGTTTCCACCCT
>JFJP01011913.1_pt1 | contig 13415 bp, 11 predicted proteins | sample 431651 | NCBI WGS metagenome assembly JFJP01 (sample SAMN02602958, study PRJNA72255) | Microbial mat metagenome, whole genome shotgun sequencing project. | biome: fresh water; feature: sink hole; material: water; isolation source: purple microbial (photo- and chemosynthetic) mats found in...
TGATAATGAAAGGAAGAAAATTATAGCGATTGAATCTCAATTAAGTCAATGGAAAGAAGTTATTAAATTAGCTTTCTATAAGCATTATGTTGCTGCCAAAAATCCCCCCGAATCTGAAGCAAAGTATTTCCAAGAGTTAATAGAAGAAACGAGAAGAGATCTAAAGAATAGTAGTTATGATAGCTATACTCAGAAAATGAGAGATAAATATCAACGCGGAAAGCTATGAAGAAAATCGCAAAAGCAAAATTAAACCCCCCAAGGCTTCAAGACCTGGGAGGGTTTTTGATTTTATAGAATTCGTTGCCAAAAGAGGTAGAGGAGTTACTTCTTCTTTCCGCCACCAAACAACCCCCACTTTTTGGGTTTTTCTTCCTCTTGGGCCGCCTGGCGGAGTTTGGCCAAATCGCTGGCCAAATCAGTAGCAGGAGTCTTTGAGGGCGTAACAGCACCTAGTTCTTGTTTGCGTAAATCATCGAGCGAAATCCGGGAGCCAGGGCGAGCAGCATTGGTGATGGCCGCGGGCGGCTGGGCTGTTTCTTGCTTCCGCAGATCATCAAGCGAAACCCGTGAGCCTGGCTTGAGCTTAGTCTCAGCACCTAAATCTACCAACGGCGGTGGGGGCGCGAGGGGGGCCGCAGGCTGACGCACGGGAAGCGCAGGACTTTGCACCTGATCTGGCGCAGCAGAAGGCCTTTGGCTCTCCCCAAGCGCGCCAACTTCTGGAGGCTTCTTGAGAGCTAGGGGAACCAAAGGAGCCGCTACGGGGGCGGGTGGAGCTTGGCCACCTTGCTCCCCACTGAGAGCCGTTAGCCACTTCCTAAGCAACTCTTGGCGTTTCTTTTCGTCTTCAGGAAGCACCAATGGTCGCCCTCGCGCATCAATCACAATGCCTAAAGCACTGCCATTGATCGCCGCTGCATCGGCACTAACCTCAACGCCTGGCCCATTGCGCCCAATCCGCACTCCACTTTTGGGGCGCAGAATCAGTTGCCCTTTACTTCCCTGGTCGAGCGGCAAACGGACAATTTCGCCATGCCGCACCTCAATGCGCTCTTCGCGCGGATGGGGACTTGCAGTGCCTCTGGGTGTGGTCCGAATCAACTCAGCTTCCAGCGCGACCTGTCCCGCTTTGCCGTTCCCAAGCGCAATAATGCAAGTTGCTAGGGGATAATTATTGAGCAGATCGCGCTCGATTAGCGTGACGGCGGCTTGGGCCGAACTTTGGGCCAAGGCTCCCGAAGCGGGCAAAAGGCTTAGAGTATCAAGAAAAATGTCCAAAGCCATCGTATTTTCGGCTGCCGTCGGCTGAAGCGCATCAAGAAGCGTGAGGAGCGCTAAACCAGGGCTGGCCGTATGCGCTAAAACCCCCCCGCCAGCAATGATGCAATCATAATTGATTGGGGCTTGTTCGGCGACTAAAGCGGCCATCACCTGGCTTATAAGCTCCCGCACAACCGCGTGTTCAAGCCACAAATCTTCGGGGCTGGCAGGGACAAGATGGGGGCGCAAAAACTTATTGAGCAACCAATGCGTAAGGTCTTGCGGGCTAATGCTGAAGGGCAACCAACGTGCGATCTTGGCCAACCCTTGGTCGGGCTGCAATAAAGTCGTGATTCCATAGCCCGTTCCACATGTGCCCAAAATTGCAGCGTGATAGTTTTCAGGGCTGGCAAAAAAAGCACTGCTACTTGCTGAACCAAGATCAAGCGTCAAAATCTGGCGCTGATAATGTTCGGCCAAAAAGCGCGTGATCAAACCTTCGGCCTGGCAGACCGTCGTGATTGGGATGCGCGTCAGGTTTTGCACGCCCGGCAGCCCTGGCAATTTGGGCAAAATTCGTTCCGCGTAAAGGCGGACCAGCTCTTGGCGCGTCGGCTCCAGCACCTCTTGATCTAAACTTGGGCGCAAGTTAGGTACAAGAATTGGCTTGGCCCGCTCGCCACAAGCCTTTTTGACCTGCTCCTGCGCTTGCGAATTTCCGGCATAGATAATAGGTAAAAGCTTACTTTTTGCCGTTGTGGGCCCGCTGATCTCTACGGTGACGGTGGCGGGCAGCATGGTAAAGGCAACAATGTGGGCTAACCGAGTTGGGGTATCTATTGTCCCTTCCTCTAAACCCCCAGCGAGCAAAATCGCATCGGGTTGAAGGGTCAGCATTTGCGCTATTTGGGCTTCCAACCAAGTGGTCTCTGGTTGCTTGGCGGCGGTTTTTGCCTTCGGGGCTGGAACGAGCGGAGCCTGCGGCAGCGGCGCTTCACCACTCCGCGGATCATCCAACGTGAAGACTTGCAAAATCCTGGTATAGGTACTCTGACACGCTCGCTGGGCGCTCACGGCTGAAACGTCGCTGGCAATCGCGGCGACCAAGAGTTTCAGATTGCCCGCAGCGCTACTTACGGCCACAAAATGATTGACCCCATCGCGCTCGCTGTTCTGGGGCATGAAAATTTGGTCACCGCGCAACAATTCGCGCCCCGTGGCGGCAGCGATCTGCGAAGTGGCTTCGAGGATGGCCAAAAGAACATTTTGGTAGGGTGGCTCACTGCTGGTCGCGGTTTCGGCCTGGCCAATCAGTCTGGTTTCGCCCGCGACGGTATCAACCAGCGTGACTCGGGTGGTCAAGCTGCCAATTTCGGCTACCAGAATTGCGCCCAATTTATCTAACATGACGGCTTCATTTATGGCTAAGAATTCGGATAGTTTGGATCAAAAATTCAAGACGTTCATTGAGCGCAGTGAGATAAGTGAGCAAAGCCCCAGCCAGAAAGAAGCCAAATGTCAACCCTAAAAGCCAGCGGCCCAAATGGGCACTGAAGAGTTGGATTTGGGCCAAAACTGGGTTTTTGGGTTGGGCAAAAGTAAAGGAACTCAAGGCGATAATGATCCCAAGGGGCAAGAAGATGTTGCCCCCGATTTCAAGCGGTGAGCCTTTCAATGGGCGGATGGAGTCCACCAATTGCGGGAGCAACGTGCCCACCAAAGCTCCACTTAGCGCAAGGGCCGCACTCACGCCAAAGATGAACGCCAGAGGAATGTTCGCCAGCCACGAAAGTTTTTGGCCGCCCAGCAAGCGGGTTAGAAGTAAAAGCCCTAAGCCAAAAGGTGTGAGGTGGATGCTCAAAAGAACCGAATTATTCTGAGCCGCCAGCACGCCCAAGACGGCGGGCCGCAGGACCTGATGATACGTTACGACAAAAGCATAGCCGAGGGACATGCCCACAAAAAGATATTGGGCAAACCGAAAGAGGGGGTTGTCGCCGAAAAGCCGACTAAAAACAAGGATAGTTATAACCGCTGGCACAAGGGCCAGCAAAGCGGGCCACAACGCTTCAGCCGTCACGCTTTGGGACTCCTTCGCTGAAAAACCTGACCTATAAAGCGGATCCCTGAGCCAAAGAAAATCAGCGTCACAAAGGTAAAGATGGCCAGGCTTTGCTGGCGGGTGAAGGTGGTCAGTTCAGCAACCGCAGGGCTATCTTCCTGATCTTCCTGGCGCGCAGCAGCATAAGCTAAAGCTCCCTGCTTGCCCACAAGCGCAAAGATATTTTGACTTGGATTATGCAGATAGGGCTGCACTACAAGCGCAACTTCGGCGGGGAGAAGCAAGACCATTGGAACTTTGGGCGCGCTGCGATGAACCTGCTCCTGCCAATTTTCAACATCTTGGGGCTGATCAGCTAAAACTACGATCATCGCCAAATCGGTCAAGGTCTTCAACCTTGGCTTGCCGGCAGAATTGAGCGCTAAGGGGCTGACCGTGGCATCTTGGCCCAGAAAATCAGAACTGAGGGTCGCTCGTAAATCTTGGGCCAAGGATCTAAGGGCCAAAGGTCCACCAGGCTTATAGCCCAGCAAAAGATAATCTTTTCCCTTTCCTACATAGCCTGCGTTCTTCAGAGCCTCCCGCGCTTCAAAGGAGAGAAGGGTTCCTTGCGGATCGGTGCTGATGAATATTATCCCTACTTTACGCTCAGTCAGGTGCTGGAGAAGCGCTTTTTCAAGCGGTTTTAGCTCGCTGCTCCGCTGGGCATCCCATTCGTAAGCCAGCAAGACAACATCTTTGGCCGAGAGGGCGGCGATTTTTTTAGCCAGCTTCTGCTTGGGCGGTAAAAGGAGGGAAGAAGGCTTGCCAACTAGCCACTGATTCCAGGTACTAGTGAATTGGGGCAGCAACAGCGCGGCCAACAGAACCGCGACGAAGAGGATTGCCAAAAACCACTCTAGCCCAGGACCTCTTTTCGAGCGGGGTTGGGCAAGGGCGGGGAAGGCGGCTCCTTCTTGGAAAGGTTGTTCTGCCAACTTTTGAAGGAGGCTGGCGGCCTCCTGATGCGCTTGACTTAATTCAAACTTGGGCCGGGGTAAGACTACCGCCGGCTTAATTTCCAGCTCTAATTCTTCTTCAGGGGTGCTGATCCCGATAACCTTCCAGCTAGGGCCTTTGGAATGGGCTTCTTGGGCCGCGGCCAGAGCTGAGTTTTCAGGTTGCTGGAGCCAGCTTGGGAGGTCAGTGTTACCTAAAAAGAAGCCCCCCCCCACACTCATCAGCCCCTTGTTCCCTAAACGCGAAGCTTGGGATGGAGGCTCTGACTGGGTTTCTCCTGGCGGGCCGGGCGCAGGAGAAGCAAGCGCCGGCTCAAAAGGCGACGGTGGATTTTCGGCTCCTCGCAACCAGGCCGGCAATTTAGCATCCCCCACCGCCGAAGCCGCCGAAGCCGGCGCTTCTTCAGCCAACCAAGGTGGAAGGTCAGAGCTGATACTTGCAGGCGGAGCCCCCGCTGAAGAAGCCGAAGGGGAGCTTTTGTGTTCCGAAGGTGCTGAAGCTGAAGCTTCACCCACTAACCAATTTGGGAGGTCATCGCTAACGGTTGAGGGTTGAAAGGGGTTGGCTTGGGCCTCTCTTGCTGGCTCTTCTTGCAACCAATCCGGAATCCCAGTCGAAACCATTGCTTTGTTGAAGCCAGTGAACCGCGGTGGGGGCGCAACAGGCTCTTCGGCTTGATTTTGTAACCAACTTGGCACGCCATCACTGACGGTCAGCGACTTTTGCGAGGCTTCAGTACCACTTGCACGAGACGGGACTTCTTCGGCTTGCAACCAACTTGGTACATCGCTGGTGGTACTCGGTGGGGAGCTTGAAGGGGGAGAACTTTGTGGTTCAGCTTGCAACCAACTAGGCATTTCAACTTCAAAAGGCCCTTCATCAATGGGTGGTTGGCTAACTGGCCCTGGGGGCAAAAAAGGCGCTGAGGGAGCTTTTTCTTCGCGTCCCTGCAACCAGCTTGGAACATCAGCCTTGATCTCTGGTTCATGAATGGTTGGTTCACTGATGGTGTTAGACAAGGAGACCCCAGCTTGAGCTTCGCTTTCTTCTGGGGCGCTTCGGAGCCAAGAAGGAACATCACTGGTTGTGGTGGAAGAGGAAGCTGCTTTGGGCTTTGAGGCTTCTGGGGTGCTTTGTAACCAACTCGGAAAGTCGCTGGCAGAAGGTCTTTTGGCGCTAGGAGCTTCTTTTGCTGGGGCTGAACCCGCTTGGAGCCAACTTGGCTTGTCAAGTAGCTCTTCGACAGGAGGCTCTGGTTCACTGTCATCACTCAACCAACTAGGAATCAATTGCCCTGTGCCGGTCGGGGGGCCAATGTCGGCCCCTAAAAAGTCCAATGAATGACTATCCAAATGGGGCTGCCGGGCGGGGAGTTTCGCTGGCGCACTGGGCGGGTCCTCAATCTGCTGAATGTCGCGCTCCAACTCTTCGGGCGTAACATCATGCAACCAATCGAGACTACTGTCAAGGAGAGGCTCTTCCCTTTTTGCCTTCCCAATTCCCGCTTCCATTGAAGCTGTCGGGGAAGCTTTGGGTGGTTCAAAGGAAGCTTTGGCCTCTTCAAGGCCCATACTCCGCAAGAGGTCGGTGGCCCCTGTCGGCTTCTTGAGCGATTGACTGAGGCGGGCCGAGGCTGGGGCCCGCCGTGCAACTGCTGGCAAATCAGCTGCGGTTTCGTCTAATTCGCCTTGGAGATCCCGGAGCCAATCGGGAATCACTGTTTCGCCCCCACTTACGCCGGAGCCAATCGGGGTAGTATCTGGAGCTGCTTCCGGCGAAAACTCAAAGGAGTCCGTGGCGGTAGATTCTGGTTGCTCAACCGCCTCCATCTGGGGGGCTGAGGCTCCTTCAGCCCCCGACCTTTGGCGCGAAGGAGGACAAGCGGGCAAAGGTAGATCACGTAACCAAGGCGGAAGATGTTCCATAGTATACTGCGGCAAGGTAACCCCCTGCTTAGGCGGGGGTGAGGAACTGCCGCAAGCCTCCTTTGCTAAGTAACAATTCACGAGGGTCGTTTTGGATTGCGCCGGGCGAAACCCCGAAACCAACCCCCTCTTAACGATCAAGGTATGGCTGATCAAAGCCGAGTAACAGGCGGAGGCTGGCCACCATCGTTCCAAGGGCCGTTCCCAGAAGGATACTGCGTGCGCCAGCCAAGACAACGTAGTCCTTGAAGGAACCAACCGCTGCATCAACCCCCGCTAACCCTGCAACGAGAGGGGTTTGGGCCAGTAAAACGCCTAAGGCCACCAGAATGATGCAGATGGCCTCCGCCCGGCGTTGTTGAATGGCCCGCAGGATGGCGCTCAGACTAAAGAAAGCCATCAGGGCCAACAAGCTGCTGGCTAAAGGTTCATAGATCAACCGAAAAGAGAGGCGGAGAGGTTCTTCGGAAAGGCTCACGGGAAAAGCTTGCCCCGGCACGCCGAAAATCCCCAGCGCAATAACCGTAAACATGGCAAAGAGCAGCACAACGCTATAGCCCCAAGTTGGCTCGCGGCTGGCCACGTGCTGAAAATGCGTCCCGATGACGCTTCCTAACCCGATAAGGAGGGCTAGGCCCAGCAAAGTTGCGGTCCAAGTCACCAGCAAAGTTGCCACGGGGCTAATTAGGGGGATGCTCCCCAGTGAATCGACAAAGACCACCAGCCCAACTCCGCCCGCGATAATGGTAGCCAAAAGTCGTTTGGGGTCTTGTAGAAAACTCCGCATCAATCTTTTCCCTATAATTGAATGTTCGATAGTTACCGGGCGACCAGGAGGCCGCCGCTTTTAAGGTACTAGGAAAGGTAGGGTGAAAGGAAGCATGGGCTGCAAGGCTACAAGGCTTTGGAATAGCAAGCCCCCAACTACCAGCAAGCTCAGCGTTAGCCGCAAAGCATCCTGGGTCAACAGCCGCGCTTGCGGGGTTGAACTTGCGGTTAGATAGGCTTCTGTTGCAAAGATTTCTTCGCCAATCAAAACCGAAGGCGAAACTAAAAAGAGCAAAGGTAAAGCACTAACTGAGGTTGTCCCCACTAATTGCGGGATAGAATATTGAGCAGCTTCTTCGCCCGCCAGGATAAATTCAGGCCCCAAAGGCCCAATGATTTGACTCGCTTCGAAGCGCTGGGGGCTATAGGTCGTCATGAGCCCCATTGCATAAGCCGTGGGGGCTTCAAGAGCTAAAAGCCGCACGCTGGCTGGGGCATAATCTTGGGCTTGACCTGCATGTTGGTATGCCTGGCGCAATGCACCTTTGAGAGCCAAATGAGCTACCGCATCCCCACTCGTGACTAACACAGGTGTACCTTTTAAGGCCGTTTCTTCAATCACGCGGGCCGCCGCCAGAATCCCAGCCATTGTTTGGGCCATCGCTGGCGGTTGCCCAATTGAACCTGCGCCCGGACTCAAGTGAATGGCCCGCCCTGTCTCGGCTCCCCGGCGTAAAGCGGCGCGCAGAGTATCTAAAGCTGGCAAGGGCCGAAATTTAGGGAGATTCCCATGGAGCGCTTGAGCGTGGTGGAGCCAAGTGAAGCCAATCATCATGAAGATGATCAGGAGGCCCAAAATTGCTTGGGCTGGGATCAGATAGAGCGTTGCGAACAAGGTGCTGAACTTTTCCATCGCGGGTCGCAGAGCCAAGCTAACAAAAATCCTAAAGAAAGTTAGAGATAGTATAGCACAGAAGATTCTATTGTGCCAATTAAGCTAGTATGAAACCCAAGCTATTTTTCCCTCGGAGGCCACAGCTTTAGCTGTTGGGCCACGGCTAAAGCCGTGGCCTCCGCCTTGGAAGCAACGGTTTTAGCTGGAGTGAAAGGGTTTCCTTGCCACAGATGGCTCTAAAAGAGGCATTCGTGGCTGCTTCAGCCCGGCGTTCAGCAGCCGGGCTTTTGGTTGGCCCGGCCACCGAACACCTTTTTCCCTACCCTTCTTAATACAAGAAGGTCGGTTTGCCTAACAGATGGGAAACCTTGGGGCGATATTGTTCGGCATCATACAACTCGCGCACATCAACCCGCTTGAGGCCTTGAATGCAGGAATTGACAGGAACCGTTGTATAAATCCCGTTTTGTAAAGCCATCATCAGCCCGACATGGCCCTTTTCAATTTGTTGCACGGCCATGTTGCCAAACGACGAGGCCACCATCCGGTCTAGCGAATCGGGCGCTCCCGCTCGCATCAGGTAGGCCAATTGTTGGTTGACTACGTCGATTCCCGTAAGCCGCGTAATCGCTTCGCCGACGGTCTGCCCAATCCCCCCGAGCTTTTTGTGGCCGAAAGCATCTTCTTGCCCATATTCCACAATCTGCCCACCAAGCATACTTGCGCCTTCGGAAATCACCAAAACCGCATAGTTACTGGGATTATTTTTGCGGTCTTCGATCAGAAACTTGGCCACTTTTTCAATATCAAAGGGCACTTCGCTGATCAAAGCCCGATCTGCATCAGCGAGATAAGCTGAAATCAGCGCGGTTTCGCCGCTATTGCGCCCAAACAATTCAACCACTGCAATCCGTTCGTGACTGCCCGTGGGCGTGCGGAGCGCATTGATGAACTCCACGCTGCGCGTCACGGCGGTGCTGAACCCAATGCAATAATCGGTCCCGTGGACATCGTTATCCATTGTCTTGGGGATCGCTACCACGCCAAAGCCTTCAGTATGGAGCCGTGCCGCATAGGAAAGCGTGTCATCGCCCCCAATGGGGACCAACCGATCAATGCCCAAGCGTTCTAGCACTTTTAAGACGTGTGGGGTGCAATCGGTAGTTTTTTGCCCTTCTTGGAAAGGATATTTTTCCTTCAGAAAAGCAGGCAAATCTCCAGGGCGCACTTTCTGGGGATTAGTTCGAGAAGTGTGAAGATGCGTTCCGCCATAGCGGTCAATGGTGCGAACACTTTGCCGCGTGAGTTGTTCAACCCACTGTTTGTTATCTTCCTCGCTGGCATCCAAGTTGTAATTCAACAACCCGGCCCAGCCTCGGCGAAACCCAAAGACTTCCCAGCCATTTTCTTCGGCCCGATTGACTACAGCTTTGATGCACGGGTTTAAGCCTGGGACATCGCCGCCGCCGGTGAGGATTCCGATCCGCATACGAAAAGCTCCTTAAAAAGTTACTTCAGAAGGCAACACAGGTTTTTTGCCTCGGTTGCCTAATCTACTGCTGCTTCGGCGTATTGTACCACAGTTTTGGCAAACAACGTTTAGGCTTTTGGGAAGCCTTCTTGGGCCAGGAACTGGCGCAATTCTTGCCAGCCAGCCTCATCAGTAAGCGCGGCGGTAGATTGGCCCCAGGGGCCTGAGCGCACGAAAGGTTGGCAAAAAAGGGCGACTTGGCTGCTCAAAAAATCGAGCGGCTTGATAATATCCAGCACGAGCGCTGCTGAATCGTGCAAGCCCGCCCGCGCCAGCCGCTGGCTGAGGTCTCGCAAAGCTTCAGTTTTTGGGGTAGATTGAGGCATTAGAAAGACTCCTTTTGACTTGATCTACATGAAGCAGGCTCAGGGAACAGCTCCGTTAGTTTTGAACTTGCCAAAAGCCGCTGTTGCACCCGCGCCAGTTTTGTGTTATAATCCAATTAACCTCTTTTGTTAAGAACCTTTATAGGAGATAGCTTGTGAATGTCACTTTCAAAAACAAAAATTTAGATGAAATATGTAATGATTTTAAACTTTCACAAAAGATGTATGGAAAAGTCGGTGCAAAACGCTTACAACAAAGGCTTCAAGAATTACGAATAGTGAATAATCTCGCCGAAATGCGAAATTTTCCAGGTCGTTGTCATGAATTAAAGGGTAATTTGGCAATGGTCTTGTCTTTAGACTTAAATCATCCTTTTAGATTACTTTTTAAGTCAGCAAATGATCCTATTCCATGCAAAGAAGATGGGGGTTTGGATTGGACAGCCGTAACCGCCGTTGAAATTATTGGTGTGGAGGACACTCATGGGTAACATTAAACAAAATGAATATTTCCCCAATTATGCTTCGCCTCCTGGGGATACGTTGTTGGAAATCATCGAGGACTTAGGAATGACGCAGGCGGAACTTGCGGACCGAACAGGTCGCCCTAAGAAGACGATCAACGAAATTATCAAGGGCAAAGCCGCGATTACGCCTGAAACAGCCCTTCAGTTCGAGCGGGTGTTAGGTGTTCCTGCTCATCTTTGGAATCAGCGCGAGAAGTATTATCGTGAACTTTTGGCCCAACAAGAAGAGCGAGAAAGATTAGAAAAACAGCTTGCTTGGCTCAAGAAATTCCCTCTCAAAGAAATGGTAAAAAAGGGCTGGATTAAGTCTTACAAAGACAGCGTCGACCAAATGTGCGAAGTTTTACACTTCTTTGGGATTGCTTCCCCAGAGCAATGGCAAGCGACTTCGGCGGCTTTTCGGCAGACCAAAGCCTTTACCGTTCACGAGGGAGCGGTTGCAGCTTGGCTGCGGCGTGGGGAGCTTCTCGCGCAACAACTTCCCACAGAGCCTTACAAGCCGCGCTTATTTCGGGCAACTTTAGCCCAACTGCGAGCCTTGACTAAGGAGCCGCCAAAGACTTTTGTGCCCCAATTGACCGTCAAATGTGCTGCAAGTGGGGTCGCGGTAGTTTTTGTCCCAGAGTTGCCAGGGGCGCGAGTTTCGGGGGCGACGCGCTGGCTGACCCCCACCAAAGCTTTGCTTCAACTCAGCTTCCGCTATCAAACAGCCGATCAGGTCTGGTTTAGCTTTTTTCATGAGGCGGGGCACATTCTGCTTCATGGCAAGCGCCTGGTTTTCCTCGAAACGGAAGCGCAAGCTGAACAAGAAGAAAAAGAAGCCGAAGCCAATCGCTTTGCTGCCGACCTGCTGATTCCCCCAGCGCAATGGCAAACCTTTCTGACGACGCAAGATTATAGTTCTAAAGCGGCCATTTGCTCATTTGCCACGGCGTTAGACCTTGCCCCTGGGATTGTGGTGGGGCGGCTCCAGCATGAGAAGTTGCTTCCCTTCGCCAGTCACAATGACCTAAAGCAACGCCTTGCTGAGGGGGATTTGTAGCGCTTCCAGCCTACAGCGCCAGCTTTGCCAACTGCTTGACCAACGCCACCGTTTTGACGCTCACCGTGACCACTTGCCCCACCAACCGCACGATATAATTCGGGTCTTCCGCCCGATTCGGGTCGCTCAAAACGGTTCCATCTTTCGCTTGCTTCACCCGATATTGCTCAATGACCCATTCTAACGCCGAGCGATTCCCCAATTTATACTCAAAGCATTCAGGCGGAATCCCCTTCAACGTCAAGGCCGCATTCACGACCAGCGCGGTTTTCTCCTCGATCAGCTTCATTTTCTCAATTCGCGCCGTCCATAACGTGCTTTTCTCCACCCGTCTGAGCGGATAAGGCGTTTGCTGCTCATAAAAAAGATGCAAATGCGCTAATTCCAAACCGATCTCGACCATTTCCTGAAAGGCGGCGCGAGTCGCAACTAACGGGATGCGCGGTAACGCTAATTTCAGGTTTTTCGCATACCGTTCGCGGTAGGTCGGGTGGTGCAAAAGCGCGTAAAGGTAATAGAAAATGGCTTTTTTCGCTGAATCAACGTTGGTTGAGCTTGCCGAAACGTTGGTTGAGCTTGCCGAAACGTTGGTTGAGCTTGCCGAAACGTTGGTTGAGCTTGCCGAAACCTTGCCTTCGGCAGGCTCAGGCAACGGCCCCTCGCTGGTTGAGCTTGCCGCAACGTTGGTTGAGCTTGTTGGTTGAGCTTGCCGAAACCTTGCCTTCGCCAAGCTCAGGCAACGGACAGACCTCCCCGTGGTTGAGGGGGGGTTGAGCTTGCCGAAACCCCGCAACCAGCGAGCCATACTGCGCTTCAAACTGCTTAACCGCCCATTCGGTGATGTTTTCCTGGCGGTTGCTGCCATCCTCAGCGTAGGTATAGAAGGGAAAACATTGCGTATCACCAGTTAGGTGGTAATCTGGAATGCAATTACTTACGAGACAGTGAAACGACTTATTGTTCCCTATACTGCTTAAACAAATGACGATATTTTCTGATTCGCTGGCAGGTGTGGGAAAAATGTGATGTTGTTGGTAGCGACGTTGGTTCAGAAGGTGATCAAAATAAAGATATTGTCTACAGAAGGGCCTGTAGAGTGAATAACAGATCTTTTGATCAACAAATTCAAGATACTGTTGCTTTTCTAAGGCTTCTTTTAATCTATCTGTCCACTTAATTTTACTGGTATCAACAAAGTCATCGGTGTTTCCTGGGATACCAGCTTCAATCCAGCGCGAAACTTCAGCATTATAGTCTACGATAAATTGTTGCATTCTTTCTACTAGGATTTGGTAATGAAAGTCATAAACTACACTATCCCGACTTGTATTAACACCAAGTGAATAGGTTTTAAAAATGGTTTCAGGGGCAACAGCTTTTGCAGCCTTTGCTTCCTTCGTTCCCAGCGGTAAGAAAGTCTCAAAAGCCTCAAGCAAACCCTCTGTCATCCAGTTATGTTTGAGATTTGGTTGCAATTCTTGCCATTCAATTTGTTCAACCGATACTTTTTCGGTCAAAAAAGAGAGCTTTTCTTCCTTGCGCCAATACTCAGGAACACGAAAATAGCGCAGAAAACGCCGCGAACTTTTGCTGTTATTAACTGCAATCGTGATTCCTACCCCGACCTGAATGCCAAAAACATTATGCGCTGTCCCTGAAAGTTTGGGGTTTTTGCGAACATTGCCATGTAAGTCAAGGTGATAAACTTGGGTAAAATCCCGCAAAAGATGGTTTCGCATCCCATCAAAAGCGATTTGATCAATAAATGAATTATTGCTCACGAAGCAAACAATGCCATCTTCACCTTGTAAACGGTCTGTCGCCCAGCGAAAGAATTTAACATAGACATCATAGAGTGTAGCTTTGAGAGTTGCCCGTGAGTCCTTAGCATAAGTCGCTTTAATCCTATCGTCTACGCCATTTATACCATCGCGGCCCAAGTAACGCCGATTTTTGTTGTTATCGTTTTCGCTCTTTTGTCCCATGTTGTACGGCGGATTGCCAATAATCACGGTAATTTTCGCGGCTTTTTCGCGCTCGACTCGCGCTGCATCCGCTTGACTGAGCATTTCAGTTT
>JFJP01024503.1_pt1 | contig 13415 bp, 12 predicted proteins | sample 431651 | NCBI WGS metagenome assembly JFJP01 (sample SAMN02602958, study PRJNA72255) | Microbial mat metagenome, whole genome shotgun sequencing project. | biome: fresh water; feature: sink hole; material: water; isolation source: purple microbial (photo- and chemosynthetic) mats found in...
TTTTAATGCTGAGAGATTTGCATCAAGCGTGCGACAAATTCGCCGTCTGGGCTAAAAATTGTCCTGCAAATTTTGGCTGGCAGGAAATTTTGCTTAACGCAGAAAGCGCTCGCATATCAGGAGAAACCGATGAAGCATTCAGGCTTTACGCACAAGCCGGAGAAATGGCCGCATTGTACGGCTACAATCAAGGAGTGGCGCTAAGTAAAGAGTTAGCCGCTCGTTTAAATTTGCATCTTGGCGAAATTACAACCGCCGAGTCGCAGTTTGAAGATGCAGCGTTTTATTATTTTCAATGGGGCGCTCACGCTAAAGCCAAAACCCTGCGGCAAAATTCGCCTAAAAAAGCCACCAACAGCGACGCTTCATTGCACAATCGAGGATATTTCCACGCATCGCAAACACCGTACGGCGCATTTTCAAACACATTGGATGTAAATACGATACTAAAAGCCACTCAAGCTATTTCAGAAGAGATTCATCTAAACGAAGCCCTACGAATCATAATGAAAAGAGCGATAGAAAATGCGGGAGCCGAGCGAGGAAGCCTAATACTACCCAAAAACGATAAGTGGTTTGTAGCGGCAAAAGTTGATGGTGATACCGTAAATATAGGGCTTGCACAAGATAGCTCATTGGGTTTTGATGCGATGAGCGAATCGGTCGTTAATTATGTAATTCGCACACAAAAAGATTTAATTTTGCAAGACGCTTATTCGCAAGCTGATTTTGTCATAGACCCAAATGCAGTGCAAACAGATGTAAAATCACTTTTATGTTTACCGATGTTTTTTAAAGGTCAATTGAGCGGGATTTTGTATCTTGAAAATAACTTAACAGCCGGAGCCTTTACCGTAGAGCGTATAAGCGTACTAAAGGTGCTTTTGGCTCAAGCGGCAATCTCTATCGAAAATGCTAAGTTGTATGAAAATCTAGCCTCAAGTGAGCAAAAATATCGCAGTATATTTGAAAAAGCCGGAGATTTAATCATACTAACCGACATAAACGGTGTTATTGAAGAGATAAATCCGGCTTGTTTTTCAATCCTAGGCTACTTTCAAAACGAACTTATAGGCTCAAATATTACAAAGTTTTGTTTGGATGACAACACCGCTAGCGCTTTATTTGTCGATGCAACATCGGATGAGAATATCAAACATTATGAAATCTCGTTCGTAAACAAAAACGGCTCAATAGTTGAAACTACATTTACATCCACATTAAGACCGAATATTGGTCGCCAATATCTCGTACATGATGTTACGGCGCAAAAACAAGCCGAGCGTTTGCGTATTGAATACAACCAAGAACTTGAGCGTCAAGTAGCAAAGCGCACGCAAGAACTTTCCGAGATTAATAAAAAATTACAAAATCTAAGCGAATGCGACGGTCTAACAGGAATAGCAAATCGTAGAAAATTTGACGAAACATTAATCGCAGAACACAAACGCGCTGCTAGACAAAACTCGTCACTAACTATAGCAATGATAGATGTGGACCATTTTAAAGCGTATAACGATACTTTTGGACACCAAGCCGGAGATGAGTGCTTGCAAAAAGTAGCCAAGGCTTTGGCAGAGACAACGAAACGCTCTTATGATTTAACGGCACGATACGGCGGCGAAGAGTTTGCCGTTATTTTGCCTGCCCTAACGCAAGATGAAGCCTACGCAATGGTTGAAAAGTTGCGAAATAGCGTAGAGGCTTTGGGTATTGAGCATCCGGCAAACTCTGCCTCATCCGTGGTTACTATCAGCATAGGCGCAGCCTTTCTTGCTCCGTCAAACCTTTTAAACCCGCAAGAAGCATTAAAGATAGCCGACAGCAATCTATATAATGCAAAACACCAAGGGCGCAACCGTTTTGTAGTAAGTTGAACCGATAAAAAACCAACTAGTTTTATTTGAAATAGCTTTGGTATCATTTGTTAGTTTTCAGATTAGCAGATTAATTGATTGTTGGTCACAAGTTTTCCAACAGTGGGTAAAAATTTTAGGGATTTTTGATTTTAAAAACGAGGGGAAAGCCTATGATTTAGTGGCGGTCCGGACGGGACTCGAACCCGCGACCTCCGCCGTGACAGGGCTAACCCGACCCCTATAAACATTGATATTACGGGGTTTTGCAAACTCAAAATAGACCAAAATAGACCATTTTATCTTACAGTTTGTCTTACAGTTTTTCAAAAAAATCAGCGCATTAATTATATATTTTTTCATTTGAAAGCCCGTAAAAATCTACCTTCTACCCGTTATTTATGCCGTATTACCTGTAAAAAGCCACGCCTTTAAAATTCATAAATAGCCACAAACTACTATATATGCAGCATCTAAAAGACCTTTGTTATCGTCAAGTTTAATTTATATAAGACAGCAAGTATTTTAAGTCTTTTAATTTATTTAAGCATATGTTCGCCTTCGGCTCACAATAGGAAGGAGCTTTGCTCCGCACCTTTTTATTAGGAAACCGCCATCCGTGAAGCCTGACGGCTTCCGCTCCATCTGTTTTGCTTTTGTCGCCTAAAGGCTCCAGCAAAACGAGGGCGGCTTACTTTGTCGCTTCGCTCCGGCTAATAAAAATAGCGATAATTTTCCCAAAACGGGAATATTATGTTATAATGCCGCTATGAGAGTTATTAGCAAGCGGACATTACAAGAGTTTTGGAATATACATGCAGATGCCATGAATCCACTGGCAGAGTGGTACGCAGAAGCGTCAAAGGTGTCGTGGCAAACACCGCAAGATATTAAGGCAAGGTATAAGAGCGCCAGTTTTTTATCTGACAACCGTGTCGTATTTAACATTGCCGGAAACAAATATCGGCTTATAGTTAAGATTAACTATCCATACAACACGGTATATGTTCGCTTTATTGGCACTCATGCCGAATATGACAAAATAAATGCAGAGGAGATATGAAGATGAATATTTTTCCCATCAGAACCGAAAGTGATTATGATGTTGCACTTGCTCGCATTGATGAGCTTATGAATGCAGAATTTGGAACGCCGGAGGGAGATGAGCTTGATATTCTTGTCACTTTGGTTGAAGCGTATGAGGCAAAGCGTTATCCAATGCCGGTATGCGACCCTGTTGAGGCCATCAAGTTTCGCATGGAGCAGATGGGTCTTAAGCCAAAAGATTTAACGCAGATTATGGGTTCACGCTCTAAAGTATCAGAGGTACTTAACCATAAACGCCAACTATCCATTACGATGATCCGCAATCTCCATACTAGATTGCATGTGCCTTATGAGTCATTAATGGGGCGTAGTAGCGCCAGTTAAAACAACAATATTTTTTAGAGAAAAAAATGAAAGAATCAAATATACGATAGCGTTTGGCGATTATGAGTGCTTGATTTGCCAAACTCTCGAATTGTCAAAGATAGCAGAAGCGAATATGAAATATCACCCCTTTTCCAAACAAAAGGATTTCATTTAAGCGCATAGCGCAACCTCTGTTTCATTTTGACCTGCTTGTAGCTTTTTAAAGTACAATCTCTCATACTCCAAAGGCGACATATTGTCATTAGAAGAGTGCAATCTCTGTCTGTTGTAAAATACCTCTATATACTCAAATATCTGCTCTTTTGCCTCCTTTTGCGTTGCTAGACTTGAATCTGCCCTATACTCCAGTTTCAGCATAGCAAAGAAGCTCTCAGCTACAGCGTTTTGTCCTCACTTCGTTCCGGAATTCCGCTTCGCCACATTCCAGCAGTTGCCCTTACGGCTCATGCTTTGAGCGATGTCGTGTTTTTCAAGTAGCGCCCTGTGTTCTTTTGATGCGTATTGAGTGCCTCTATCTGTATGCCATAACACTTCGGCTTTTGTAGCCCTAGAGTTAATAGCCATCATTAGCGCATCATTTACAAGGGTTGTTTTCATATGAGTGTTTATAGACCAACCAACAAACTCTTCTAGAGAATAGGTCTATGACTGTAGCTATGTACAGCCAACCATCTCTGGTGGCTATGTAAGTTATATCTCCGACATATTTCTAATTTGGAGCCTCGGCGCTAAACTCTCTGTTTAGTAGATTTGACGCTACGGGTAAGTTATGGCTAGAATCAGTCGTTTGTGGGCGAAACTTACGCTTTGCTTCATCAGCCTAGTTATTCTAGCTCTTGAAATAAGCAAGCCGTCTTTGTCAAGCTTTGTCTTAATTCTTCTAGCGCCTTGAGTATTTGCGAGATGCTTTAAACTCTACCGTGATTGCTGTTTGCAGCTGCAAGGATTCTTGCAGCTTGCGAGCTTTGGCGATAATGCCTTTGCTCTTATAGTAATAATAACCGCTTTGCTTGAGCCCGAGCAAATAGCACATCATGCCGATACTAAACGCCTCTTCATGCTTCAATATCCAGGCGTACTTCACAATGCTTCTCTCGCATGTAACGAAGCGAAATTCCGCAGGCGTAAGCTAAGGACAAATAGCCGTAGCCTTTTTTAGGATCTCACACTTCTGCTTGGCTCTAGCTAGTTCTTTTTTGAGATTGATTATTTCCTGTTGTTCTGGGGTGCGGTTTAGAGCTGCCCGTGATTGAATATTATTTGCTCTTTTGTGCTCTGATACCAAGTTATAAAGCGTGTTATCACTAAGCCCTAAGTTCTTTGCTGTTTGAGTGATGGATGTTTGCCCGCTCAAGGCTAGCTGTACACTTTAGTCTTTGAACTCTTTAGAGTATCGTTGTTTATGGTTTGTTAAATTCATAGATGTAACTTTCATATATTTGGTGATCTAGATTATCGGCATATGATGGATAATCTAGAATCCTTTTTTCTGATATATGGTAGCCATTTCAATACCGCATATGTGAACTTTGTAGAAAAACGAGGAATTTAAGCCCAATTTTGGGCTTATGTGATTTTTGGTGGAATTTTAACAACACCGAAGTTTGAAACCTCAACGGCTGCTTGGAGCGCATCAACGGTGTTGTCGATGTTTGACAAAATAATTAAACAAGTTAGATCATCGAGCTGCTCATCTGCCCAATTTTGCACTTCTTTTTTTGTATCTTCCGACAGAAAATTATTGATTTTATCTTTAAATAATAGCAATTGATACTCGGTAATCACGGCTTTTAGTTTGTCTTTTGCGTTTTCTAGAGTTAGCCGCTCTTTTGTTTGGATTTTGTCTTTTGCGGATATCAAGGAACGAGCAAGGATGCAGCAAAAATCAAGCTTTGCCCAGTGGCTGGCAGGGATTAACTTCGAATAAAAGCTTTCGATTTTTTTGGGTTCTATTGAGGTCGTTGAGTTTTGAGATGAAGGCGTTTTGTGGGTGTAAACTTTGCGCGAATCGTGCGAATCGCGCATCAAAACGAATGTCTAGAAATGAATGAGACAAGAGGAGGACAAATGCATTTTGATTTTGTAGGGCTTCAGCTAATTGCTGCGTGTACAGCAAAATCCATTAAAAAACCGAAAAAACAAGCTTTTCAAGCGGTTTTGGTATTTTAAAAAGGAAGATGATGATGTTTTTTTACATAAAAAACAAGCCAAACGCTACCAGCCGCAATCAAGGCGGACATTATTGCTACTGCTGTCATTTAAAGTTCTCCAAAAGTTTTACACTTGCCACAAATGCAATAAATCCGCTTAGTACAGTTACCACGCTTTCCAAGCTTTTGTCAGTTGTGGCATACGCAAGCATGCCGCCCACTATTAGGGCAACGCCTATGTTTCTTATCCCCTCGGCAAAAAATTTTATCTTCTCTTTGTCGTCAAACACTAAAAACCTTACCGGAGGATTAAAGTGAATTCTAACAAAAAATCCAACAAAAAGCAAAACAATAACTCAATCCATCAAGCCGTACCGTATTCGTTGCGTGTATGGGCATCAGAAAAAGACGCAAAATATTGGAATTACATAAAAGCCGGAAAAGGTATTGTTAGTTACAGGCATGCGCTCAGTGACCTGGTCGATTATTTTGAGAATGTAAGGTTCGGGCGTTTTGCACCAAACTCAAAAACTTTGAGCTACTGGAGCTACACCTGGGGTTGGGACTGGAGAAAGGTCGTTCGCTTTTTTGTGCACTGTCTGTCGCAAATTGAGACCATGTGGGCTAGTTTTTTTGTCAGAGAATGGGTCGCAAAAGCTAAAAAAGTAACAGATCAAGTCAAGAAAAGCGTGTATAAGGCTAGAGGCAAAGCATTTGACAGCACGCCAGATGCAAAAGAGCTAGAGGAAGAGCTTGCGATTGCCATGGCAGAAGCGACCGGCGCCAAGAATAAAACAGGCTATGTCCTTAAGATAAGAAAAGAGCTTGCCGCCAAAGATCCAGAAACTTGCCGTAACTTCCAAAGTTGGCTCGACGACTATATGGCAAAAGCAAAAGAGGCCGCGGTGGCCGAAAAAATAGCAAACTTTGATTTTGCTGTGGTGCTTGAGCAAATGGCGGGAACAGTGGGGATTGAAAGAGTTAGAACTGGGCAGCAAACAATAGAAATTGTAATGAGAAACGGCACAAGGTGTGAATACACAAGGCAAGATTTGTATCAAAAGCTGGTTGAGCAAGGCGTGGTAGCTGCATGGTAATGAAAAAATACGCTCAAATCAAAACTTTGACCGAGATGTTTGACCTGTGCGAGGACTATTTCAAGGACAGGATGGACAGAAAAGATCAGGAAGTTGACCCCATTAAAAGACCATTCAAAGAGGGCGTATTCTTTTTCATACCCACTCTACAACAAGCTCCACAAAAAAAGCGGTGCTATGGGATGTTGCAGTCGTAGAGGCGTATCTTCGTGGTGAATATCAGCTTGTTATATCTGTTCCAGAGCCAGACGATGAATTGACGGAACTTCTTCGTCGAAACTCAAAAACACAAAAAAAGGTATAATTTTGTCCGTACCCATTGTATATTCTTTGCAAATCGCTCCACAACAAGGAGGCCGATTGCAAATCAAAAAAACATACATTTGGGCTTGAAACGGCGTATGGCAGTTCGAGTACAATATGTTCATTGACAACAAGACTGTCAAAAAAGTCATGAGTACCGGCGTTAAGACATCGGAACAAGACCACGCATATATGATCACCAAATACGCTCTGGCGAAGACACTCGAGCTACTTGGTGGACAGTATCAAAAGCGGGAAGAGAGACTAAAGGAACGAAATTGCAGCCTTGGTTTTTATTGTTCTAAATTCATCAAACTTCAAAGCGCTTTGGACACCGCAGATCGAACCGAGACCAGTGCAAAGGCAGCGGTAGAGTATTTTGGTGCAGATTTTGATATCAGAGAGATCGCAAAAACGGCGGCTAAAGAGTATCTGTTTTGGCTATCTCAAAGGGATGGCAAAAATGGTCAAAAATTAAACCGTGAGACCATTAAAAGCTATTTAAACCAGCTTTCCGGCATTTTACAGTTAGCGGTCGACGATGGAGTTTTGCTTAAAGTTAATCCCGCTCAAAACATCAATAAGATACCAGGTGTAAAAACTTCTAAAAACGAGTCGGTTAGACCGTTTTTGCCAGTAGAGGTTGAAAAGATACTTATAAATTCGGTTGGAGATTTGAGGAATTATTTAGGTATTGCGTTTAACACCGGTATGTCGCCGGAAGAGATTATAGCTCCGATGCCGTCAGATTTGGATTTTGAGGCAAAGACTATCAGAATCCAGCGTGTTATCACACACGGTGAGCTCAAGCAAGGAACGAAAACAATCTATCGCACAAGAACTATCCGGATGTTTGATGCAGCAGTGCCGTTTCTCGAAAATCAGTTAGAGATAGCAAAAAGTAGGCGTTCAATGTTTCTTTTTTCAAAAGAAAGTGGCGAAAGGCTTGATGATATCGGAGATTTGAGAGGTCAAAAGAAAAACAATACTAAATGGTATGGTCTTTTAAGGGCATGCAATATAGAGCACCGTGATCTAAAAAATACGAGACATACTTTTGCGGTGGAGGCGCTTAAAAGCGGCAAGTTTACGCCGCAGCAGCTTGCAAAGATACTTGGACACGCTGATTTGAGGATGATAATTGAGCATTATGCGAAATATATTGAGCAAAATGCAGGTGCAGATGTTGATGCCGGTATAGATATATACCAAAGCAAAAAAGAAGAGTTTTCCAACATTGATAAAAAGGTAGGGATTTTATAATGTATCAAATAAGGGGGGGGAAGCCTATGATTTAGTGGCGGTCCGGACGGGACTCGAACCCGCGACCTCCGCCGTGACAGGGCGGCATTCTAACCAACTGAACTACCGAACCACTAAATAATAAAATGATAGCAAGAAAGCGCTTAAGAACCGTATGGTGGTCCCTGCAAGACTCGAACTTGCGACATCTACCTTGTAAGGGTAGCGCTCTACCAACTGAGCTAAGAGACCAAGTTCAAAAAATGGTCACCCTAAGGGGATTTGAACCCCTGTCACCGCCGTGAAAGGGCGGTGTCCTAGGCCTCTAGACGATAGGGTGACAATAATATTTGAAACAGTGGTGACCCGTGATGGACTCGAACCATCGGCCCTATCATTAAAAGTGATATGCTCTACCAACTGAGCTAACGGGTCACAAATCTTTTAAGCGTTTCACTCAAAAGGAGCCGGAATTATATACGAAAAAATCTAACTTGTCAAGAGCTTTTTTAAATTCCTTGTAAAATTTCGCAAAGCATTTTTAACGCATAGTTTGCGGCACTCGATTGTATAAGCCCTCTGTCGCCGAAAAAAACTTTTTTTTCTATATATTTGGCACCGCCTATGTGCCCAACACCTATGTATACCAAGCCTACAGGTTTCTCCTCGCTACCGCCGTTTGGCCCTGCTACTCCACTTATTACGGCGGCGTAGTCGGCTCCCGATATTTTGAGCACACCTTCTAGCATTTGTGATACGGTGGCTTCGCTAACTGCTCCGTGCGTCTCTATGGCAGATTCATCTACGCCTAGCCATGACACTTTGGCTTCATTGGCGTATGTAGTGAGTGAGCCTATAAAAACATCGCTTGCGCCCGATACCCTGACAAATTTGTAACTAAGCATTCCTCCGGTGCAGCTCTCCGCCACGGCTATCTTTTCTTTTTTGGATTTGAGTAAATCTATCAAAAACTCTTCAAGAGAGTCCGCTATAACTATTTTTGGTCCAAATAATTTATGTAGCCTCGCCAAGAAGTTCTCAATGTTGCCGTATTTTTTTTCTTCGGCGACCACCTCTATGTATCCGCTCGGATTTTTGTAGACAGTGACCGCTATATCGCTAGCCGTGGCTATCGGAGATATGAGAAGCCTAGCGCTCTCTTCGTCATCCCCGAGTATGAACGCTTTTTTTAGCTTTATGTTTTCTTCCAAGATGATAGGCGGAATATCTGCCGCCGTGTCGACTCTGAGTACATTGATAAGTCTCTCTTGCACTGTGACTAAGTAGCTTCCGTTTTGGTACTCTTGGCATTTTGAGGGTATCAGCATATCACCTCTTGCCACCAGAGTATCAGACAAATGGGTGGAGAGCATTTTTCCTATTAGTGCAAAATTTGCTCTTGAGGCGGCTATAATGATATTGGATGATTTTGCGATGTGGGTCTCTAGCTCGCCTAAAATATTCGGGTCGTTCTCTTTGATAAATAAAAAGTCGTCTATTTTTGTTAACTTGGCGTATATTTTTCTTTTGAGGCACTCCAAAAAGTCGTTTGAGTATCTAAATTTTTCGCCTACTATTAAAACCGTGTTTTTCACATGCATCCTTTATTCAGCTTTTCTTCTTTCTTGGATTTTACCAATAAACCCTTTTAACGCTTTTTTACCTAGGGTTTTGTAAGATTACGAAAACTCTTTTTTGTAACCCCTTCGGAGAAATTATGGACTATAAAGACACCCTGCTATTACCTGCTACAGAGTTTGCGATGAGGGCAAATTTGCCGCAAAACGAACCAAAAAGATATGAATCATGGCGACAAAACGGCGTATATGAGAGCCTAAAAAGAGGCAAAAAAGCCGACTTCACGCTCCACGACGGTCCTCCGTATGCTAATGGACACCTGCATATTGGACACGCCCTCAATAAAACGCTAAAAGACATTATTGTCAAGCACAACTTTTTTAACGGAGCGTCAGTGCGCTTCACGCCGGGTTGGGACTGCCACGGTTTGCCTATTGAGCAAGAGATAGAAAAAGCTCTTGGAAAAGAGAAAAAGGATGCCCTCAAAAAAGAGGATATAAGAGAGCTTTGTAGGGGGCATGCTAGAAAATTTGTCGCTATTCAGATGGGTGAATTTGAGAAGATGGGTGTGCAGGCTGACTGGAGCAAGCCGTATGTGACGATGGATTTCAAGTTTGAGGCAAATATATACAAAGCTCTTTGCGAAGTAGCAAAAGCGGGTCTGCTAGTTGAGAGAAGCAAGCCTGTATATTGGAGCTGGGCGGCTAAGACCGCTCTTGCAGAGGCCGAGGTGGAGTATAAAGACAAAGAGGATTATTCCATATTTGTAGCCTTTGACCTTGGTGCGGAGGCTTTGGCGGCGATAGGCGAAGAGAAGGCGGCGGTAGTTATATGGACTACGACGCCGTGGACGCTTCCGGCAAATGTCGGTATATCTCTAAATCCAGATGAGGAGTATGCGCTTACGACTGACGGCTATATCGTAGCCGCTTCTTTAGTTGAAAAATGCAAAGCAAATGGGCTGTTTGCGGGCGATGTCAAAAAAACATTCCCTTCAAAAACGCTAGAAAAACTAAACGCAATCAACCCGCTAAACGGTAGGGCGTCAACGATAGTGCTTGGCGCGCATGTTATGGTGGAAGACGGCACGGGATGCGTCCATACGGCTCCAGGGCATGGCGAGGATGACTACAGGGTTGGGCTCAAATACGCTCTTGATGTGATAATGCCTGTGGATGAAGAGGGTAAATATGATGAGACCGTCGTAAAACTGGGGCTTATCCCAAATCCGCAAGATTTTGTGGGTATGCACATCTTCAAAGCCAATGATATGATAGTTGAGATGTTAGGCTCTGCGGCTCTGAAAGTATCGAAATTTATGCACTCATACCCGCATTGCTGGAGAACGCATAAGCCCGTTATATATAGAGCTACAAAACAGTGGTTTATTGCGATGGACGAGAAGCTGGAGGGTGATAGCAGAACGCTAAGAGAAATAGCGCTAAGCGAAATAGAAAAGATAAATTTCTATCCGAAAGCCGGCAAAAATCGTCTCAAAAGCATGATAGAAAATAGACCCGACTGGTGTATCTCCAGACAAAGAGATTGGGGTGTTCCGATAGCATTTTTGAGAGACAAAAGAAACGGCGAAGCTCTGCTTGATGAGAGGGCGCTTTCTTTGGCGGCTGAGATATTTGACGAAGAGGGTGCAGACGCTTGGTACTCTAAGCCTGTTGCGGACTTCTTGCCGTATAGCATGAAGACTGAGGCGGAGCATTTTGAGAAAGTGACCGACATACTTGATGTTTGGTTTGATAGCGGCTCGACTTTTTTCTCGGTAATAAAAAGCGGAAACTACGATGCTGGCGAATATCCGGCGGATGTGTATCTGGAAGGAAGCGACCAGCATAGAGGATGGTTCCAAAGCTCGCTTCTGCTCTCTTGCGCCATCAACAAGCAAGCTCCATTTAAAAGCGTCATTACTCACGGTTTTACCGTGGACGCATCTGGGCGTAAAATGAGTAAATCGCTCGGTAATGTCGTAGCTCCTGAGGCTATCCTAAAAGAGTACGGTAGCGAGATTATGAGGCTGTGGGTTGCGATGAGCGACTTTACCGATGATGTCAAAGTCTCTACTGAGATACTAAAGCAGATTTCTGAGCAGTATAGAAAACTAAGAAACTCTTTTAGATTTTTACTTGCCAATATCAGCGACCTTGAGGCGTTAGCTCCTCTTGATACGCTAGGCGAGCTGGATAGATGGATACTTTCCGAAGCAAAAGCGGTATTTGAAGAGGTCAAGCAAGAGTTTGACGGGTATGAGTACGCTAAGGCGATGATAAGACTAAATGCGTTTGTGGTGAGTAAATTATCAAACATATATATGGATATTTGCAAAGATAGACTTTATTGCGATGCAAAAGACTCTGAGTCCAGACGGGCTTCGCAGACTACGATGGCTCTCATCCTTCGTTCGCTTCTGACCCTTGTGGCTCCGATACTTACATATACGGCGGATGAAGTTGTTGAGTATATGCCTGAGTTTTTTAGAGAAGCTCAAACAAGCGTGTTTGGGCTAACGGCAAAAGAGTTGCCGAGTGTTGAAAGCAGTTTTGATGCGGCGAAGATGCTTGAAATTAGAGACGGGTTTTTTGAGACTGTCGAGAAGTTCAAAAAAGATGGCGCCATCAAAAGCACGCTAGAGCTTTGCCTCGGCTTGCCAAAAGGATTTGAGGGGCTAAATAGCGAAAAAGACATGGAGGATTTGTTCCTTGTTAGCGCTCTGAGCGAAAAAGGAGAGGGTGAAGTGCTAGCCTCCTTTGATATAGACGGCAAAGAGTTTAGCGTGATGAAATCAAGTAAACACAAATGCCCTAGATGTTGGAGATTTGCCTCAAATACCGAAGATGGGCTATGCCCTAGATGTGAAAAGGCGCTTGCATGAATTTAGCGGCTCCGATTCCGTTTTGGGTTGTCGGTTGCGGTATTGTGGCGCTGGCGGCTATATTTTTAATTGGCATATTTTTTGTAAAAAACCATCCGAAAGCGAATAAGGAAAAAAGATGATAAGTTTTAAAGAAGCCCTTGCACTTGACGGCAAAGACTTGGCGGGACTAAAGAGTGAGCTGAAAAAAAGAGTAGAAGAGACCAAAGATGTAAACGCATATATAGGCTTTGAAGAGGCGGGCGATGGTGTGCCGGTACTCGTAAAAGACAATATCAATGTAAAAGAGTGGGGTATCACCTGCGCTAGCAATATCCTAAAAGGGTATGTCTCTCCGTATAACGCTACGGCTATTGACAAGCTCCTCTCCGGCGGCTGTTCGCTGTTTGGGCGTTCAAATATGGACGAGTTTGCGATGGGAAGCACGACAGAGAGTAGCGTATACGGCAGAACGCTAAATCCGCACAATAAGCTTAGGGTCCCGGGCGGTAGTTCTGGCGGCTCGGCGGCGGCGGTGGCAAACGGCTCTGCGATAGTAGCTCTTGGAAGCGATACTGGCGGAAGTATTAGGCAACCTGCCGCTCTTTGCGGCTGCGTGGGTATGAAGCCGACATACGGCAGAGTGAGCAGATATGGACTCGTAGCATACGGCTCTAGCCTTGACCAGATAGGCTCTTTCGGTAGAAGCGTTGAAGATGCTGCGCTTTTGTATGACAAAATAGCTGGATTTGACCCGAAAGACTCGACAAGCGCAAATGTGGAGTTCAAAACTACGGCAGACAAGATAGATAAAAATAGAAAAATGACTTTTGCTGTTATCGAAAACTATGTTGAGCAAGCTAGCGAAGATATAAGAGAGTCGATAAAATCG
>JFJP01039462.1_pt1 | contig 13415 bp, 10 predicted proteins | sample 431651 | NCBI WGS metagenome assembly JFJP01 (sample SAMN02602958, study PRJNA72255) | Microbial mat metagenome, whole genome shotgun sequencing project. | biome: fresh water; feature: sink hole; material: water; isolation source: purple microbial (photo- and chemosynthetic) mats found in...
TACCGGTGACATTGAACAGGGCAGGAAGGGTTGGGTTCAGAAGCGGATTGCCGTCAACAATTGCATCAACACCAGGAGTAACAACCAGTGCGGTTGCATTACCGTTGATATATGAAGTCAGGACTGTAGGAAATAGTGGCGACAAAGCAGAACTTGCACAGAATATCATGTCAGGCCTGGTGTTCGGGGTGAAACTGACTGAACTTGTGATAGTAAAATGAGCAAGGAGGGTTCCGTCTCCTGTTGAGGAAATGACCGTCCCGGATCCGGCACCCGGAGGGACCGGAGGTATGCTGTTGGGCATAAGCCTGATAAGCGTCCGTCCCGGATATCCAGTCAAAGAACCGACGACATCCACGCTGCCAACAAACTGCTGATCGCCATCAAGATCGGACCCTGCGTTGCTGTAACTGACAGTAAGCGTACCTACACCGTAGATGGAGGAATTAAGCAGTAACCCCATCTGCAGCGACGCAAAATCAAATGGCTGAAGACCATCCGTGTCAAGCAGGTAAAGGTCGAACTCCAGAGTGTTCTGTGTTGGATGGGTGACATTCCTCACTGACAGTTCGAAATCATCAACATCTGCAAACAAACTGCTCCCTGATATGGTAAACAACGTTAGCAGAATGGCTATTGCCCTTGAACTGATTAATCTCTTCATCATCAATCTCAGTATTGTGAAATGCGTATATTCTATTGTGATTTACACCAGGAATTACACAATTACAATTACCCGGTTTTTTCGCAAAAACAGATAGCTATAATAATGTTAATCTGATAGTTAGTAAATCGATCCGATTGGTTTTGGATAAACCTTCGTTCCGTCAGTCACACTGACCCTACTGCTTCCGGGAACCAAAAAGAAAATGCCAGGCTCCCGGTTAAGAGCTGGGCATACGATTCTAGTATCCGTTAAAGAATTATACCTCTGCCGAAATGACAGAAGGTCCTTTAGAATAAAATATGCTCAGCCTTAAAATCGAGTATAAAATTAATCTAATTGAAATACAAAAGAGATTTAATTTGACTAAACAGCTTTATTCATCCGTTAAAAGTGATCATTTTGGGACCAAGCCTCAAATGGTCCGGCAGTCACAAATAATCCAAAATACTTTTTTTCAGTTTTTATTCAACAACGGTTGCATTTTCAATTCTTTGACCTTATTTTTAATGTGACTGCTACGGAACCTGATCAGTCACTTTAAAGTGTTGTAAATCATAATTATAAAGCCATGACAAAGGGACTTGTAACAAAGAAAAGCCAGAAGAAAGAGCCGACGAAGAGCCTGAAGGAAAAGCGCAAGGAGAAAAAAGAAAAAAAAGGTTCAAAATAGTATCCCCGTTTCCGGCGACAATCCAGCTACCAACAGGCGGCAATCCGGCATCAATTCTGCGGCAATCCGGCTGCACATCCAGGGTAATTACGGCATCCATCCGGCGGACATGCGGCTACCATCCGGCAGCAATCTTGCAGCCATCCGTCGGCAATCCGGCTGCCATCTGCTGGCATTCATCACTCACCACTCATCTGTTAACGCAATCTGCCACCTCCTCCCCGGAGAGGAGGTGCGGTCGTCCAGCCATATCATATCCCTAACCTGTCATTGCCAGTTTCTCCGGGCTCCATATCTCAACTGACTTTTGAGCTTCCGGCTTGAGACCCGTAACTTTATTTTCCATTCTGACACAATATTAACCTGCCTCACAGGTTGAATATTTGACAATTTCTTATCTTCATGGCCCGGCTGGAATAGAAACCGAAGGAACCAGATGAAAAACAAGAGCAACAAATCGCCTTTCCCCTGGACCTCTATCAGCGTGCTGCTGTTCACTGCCGCCGTGCTCACAACCGTGATTGTACTCTATTCGTCGGGCGAGAAACAGCGAATACTCAATGATGCCGAGACGGAGATGGAAGCCATCGCCCGCCTGAAGTCCGAACAGATCGCCGGCTGGAAACGAGAAAGACTAAATGACGCCCGGCTCATCCATGAGAATATCACCCTGGTGGAAAACATAGATGCCATGTTCATCAAGGAAAACGCGATGTGGGAGAAATCGAGACTGGAAAAGCTTCTGAATACGCTGATAGAGAACTATGATTTCGGCGGTGCCGTGCTTGTTGACGCCGGCGGCAATCCCGGCCTCGCTGTACCTGCATCGGAGGGAATTATCGGCGACTTCCTCAGGAAAAACATCACTGCCGCCATCTCCAACCCGGTCATCTCAATGTCCGACCTTCACACAGCTAAAGTGGTATCATACCTCCACCTTGACCTGCTCATCCCCATGCGCATGCCGCTCGAGAACGACACGATACTTGCCGGTGTGCTGGTGATCCGCATTGATCCTGAGAAGGAACTCTTCCCGATGCTCTCCGAATGGCCCACCCCGGGCAGCACCTCTGAATGCATCCTGTTCAGGTTTGAGGGCGACTCTGTCGTATACCTCAACGGCTCACGACTGGCAGGCTATGACCGACCTGTCACCTTAGCCACCGGCGAAATGGAGCTCAGCGCCATCAACCCTCCCATGGAGGGAAATGCAGCCAGGACCTACACTGACTACACCGGCACAGAGGTGGTGGCCTCAGTCAAAAAGGTGGCTGGTACGCAATGGTACCTTGTCGCCAAGAAGGAGACAGAAGAGATACTCGAAAGGTTCATGCGCGAGATAACCATGCTCTGGCTTATCATGGGCCTCGTCTACCTTGCCCTGGCAAGCATCGCATACCTGATAATTAAATCGACCAGAGCCCGCTACATCCGCGAAAAATACCGCGAGGACCTGAACCGCCAGGCCATCATAAAACACTTCGATATCGTGATGAAACACGGCAACGATATCATACTGCTGATAGACAGTAACCTGAATGTAGTAGAGGCGAATGAGCGCGCCGTAAAAACATACGGCTATCCCCGCGAGAAGCTTATCGGGATGAATGTCTCCCAAATCCGCACACCTTACGAAGCTCCGCTGCTTCAAAAGCATGTCCAGAACCTCAATGAGCTCGGCTCCTCTTATATCGAAACCGTTCATGAACGCAGCGACGGCTCAACCTTCCCGATAGAGATAAGCGCTTACAGCGTGGAGGTAGACGGAGTACAATTTTACCAGAGCATCGGACGCGACATCTCCGAACGTAAACGCACCGAGGAGGAGATGAAGGAGAGCAACAAGAAACTGAGCACCATCATCAACAACCTTCGAGGTGTGGTCTTCCGCTGCAGCAACGACAAAGACTGGACAATGCAGTACATTAGTGACGGCATCTACGAGCTGGCCGGATACTTACCTAACGAGTTTATAGACAGTAAGATAAGAACATTTGGATCGATCATTGACCCACAGGATCTGCAAAGAATCTGGAATGAGATTCACACCTCCCTGGACACCGGCTATCTCTACACCATCGAATACCGCATCATTACTTCTTCAGGAAACACCAAATGGGTCTGGGAGAGAGGACGCGGATATTACGAAAGCGACCAACTGGTTGCACTCGAGGGGTTCATCTCCGATATAACCGAAAGAAAAAAGATAGAGGAGGAGCTGATCAGGGCAAAAAACAAGGCAGAGCAGAGCGATAAACTAAAGACTGCCTTCCTGCACAACATCTCCCATGAGATCCGCACCCCGATGAATGCTATCGTGGGCTTCACCACCCTGCTTGACTCGCCTGACACTGATGATGAAAGCCGCCGTCAGTACATCGACATAATTTATCAGTCGAGCAACCAGCTGCTCTCTATCATTACAGACATTGTTGACATCTCCAATATCGAAACGGGCCAGGTCAAACTCAATCGCACCAATGTCAACCTGAACACCATGATCAGGCATCTGCATGAGCAGTACCGTTTGAGGGCACAGCAGCAGGAACTGTTACTGAATTACACCACCCACCTCGATGACAAAGAGGCCAATGTGATGACCGATGAGACCAAGGTAATACAGATTTTCTCCAACCTGCTTAACAATGCACTACGATTCACACGTAAAGGAAGGATTGAACTTGGGTATGTTGTGCGAGGTGAAACCGTTGAGTTCTTCGTCTCGGACACCGGTATCGGCATAGCACCTGAGAATCAGCAGAAAGTGTTCGAGAGGTTCTTCCAGGTTGAGGGTCCAAACTCGAAACAGTACAGCGGTACCGGTCTCGGATTGTCAATATCAAAGGCCTACACCGAACTCCTGGGCGGCACAATCTGGCTCATCTCAACCGCGGGAGAAGGATCGCTCTTCTGTTTCTCAATACCATTTCTTAAGCCTCAGGAATCCAGGACTTCCGCGAAGAAAGCACCCTTCAAAGCCAGGGAGTAAATTTCAGGCAGCCTCATGCCCGGCAGCCCGGCGGTCCGGCACCCCGGGACAGCCTCTCATGAACCGGCTTTATCCTTTTTGATCTCAATCCCCAGCTCGTTGAGCTGCTCCTGCTTGATTGTGGAAGGCGTGTCAATCATCACGTCACGTGCCTGATTGTTTTTCGGGAAGGCGATATAGTCACGGATAGTATCCGATCCCCCCATTATTGCAGTCCACCTGTCGAAGCCAAAGGCGATGCCACCGTGCGGCGGGGCGCCGAACCTGAAGGCATTGAGCAGGAAACCGAACTGCTTCTGTGCCTCCTCTGCGGTGAACCCGAGGGTTTTGAACATCAGCGACTGTGTCTCAGGGTCATGGATCCGGATTGATCCGCCTCCTATCTCGGTGCCGTTAATGACCAGGTCATAAGCGTTTGCCCGCACCCTGAACGGATCGCTCTCCATGTACTGCAGGTCCTCAGGCTTCGGTGAGGTGAAGGGATGGTGCTTCGCATAGAACCGCATCGTCTCCTCATCCCACTCAAGCAACGGGAAGTCGACCACCCACAGCGGGGCATAAACAGATGCATCGCGAAGCCCCAGCCTCCTGCCCATCTCAAGGCGAAGTTCACCCAGTGCAGAGAGGGCCTTCTCCCTCGGACCTGCCATCATCAGGATCAAATCTCCCGCGTCAGAGCCTGTCATGAGTGCCAGGTTTGCGAGGTCGTCAGGACTGTAGTACTTGTCAGCCGATGATCTGACGGTTCCGTCGGCCTCCACTTTTGCCCATACCAGTCCCTTAGCCCCTATCTGCGGACGCTTGACGAACTCGGTGATCTCATCGAGCTGCTTGCGCGACCAGCCTGCGCAGTCCGGTGCGGAGATTGCACCAACATAGGCTACCTGCTCAAACGGCGCAAAGTTCCTCCCCTTGACAGCCTCCGTGATCTCTGTGATGCACATGTCAAACCTGATGTCCGGCTTATCCGAACCGTAACGGCTCATGGCCTCGTCATAGGGTATGCGCGGAAACTTCTCCCCGAACTCCAGTCCTTTAACCTCACGGAACAGATGCCGTGCCAGCCCCTCAAAAGTGTTCAGGACGTCCTCCTGGTGAATGAATGACATCTCGCAGTCTATCTGAGTAAACTCAGGTTGGCGGTCAGCCCGCAAATCCTCATCACGGAAACACTTTACAATCTGGAAATACTTGTCGAACCCGGCAATCATCAGCAACTGCTTGAATGTCTGAGGACTTTGCGGCAAGGCATAGAACTCGCCGTTATGTATCCGTGACGGCACAACGAAGTCGCGTGCACCCTCAGGAGTTGACTTAATCAGTACAGGCGTCTCCACCTCTATGAATCCCTCCCCGTCGAGGTAACGCCTCACCTCCCGGGCCATCTTATGTCTCAGTATAATATTCGAGCGTACATTCTGCCGGCGCAGGTCAAGGTAACGGTACTTCATCCGGAGCTCGTCTCCCCCGTCGGTATTCTCCTCAATGGTGAATGGAGGGGTGTCGGAAGTATTCAGTATATCAATTGTCTCAGCGATGATTTCTATCTCGCCCGTAGCCATCTTCAGATTTTTGTTGCTGCGTTCGGCCACAGCGCCTGAAACCCGTATCACAAACTCGCGTCCCATTTTACGTGCTATTCCGCAAAGCGATGCATCCGTCTCCATATTGAAAACCAGCTGTGTAATACCATAGCGATCGCGCAGATCAACAAAGGTCATCCCGCCAAGATCTCTTGATCTCTGAACCCATCCAGCCAGGGTTACTTTCTCTCCTTTGTTGCTGATTGACAGCTCTCCGCATGTATGTGTCCTGTACATTTCTATTTTTATTGTGGAGACAAAAATAAGATTATTCCCGGTAATAACCGGTAATAACTTTCCGCTGACTTTTCAATCATTTTTCCTAAAATTGCAGAAAATCAGAGGCCCCCGCACCAGCATGTCAACAAGGCTTAAAATGAAGACAGCGAGGCTGTCAGTGATGTCAAACACACTGCTGATCATCATGAAGCTTGCTGTAGGACTGGTGACCAACTCCGTAAGTATCCTGTCAGAAGCCATTCACTCTTCAATAGACCTTATTGCTGCCATAATAGCCTTCTTTGCGGTGAAGGTCTCGGGGAACCCTGCTGATGAGCGGCACCCTTTCGGTCACGGGAAAATAGAGAACGTCTCGGGAGTGATTGAGGCAATACTCATCTTCTTTGCATCGGCCTGGATTATCTCGGAAGCCATCGGCAAGTTTCTCCATCCGGAAGAGCCTGGCGTGCTGGGACTGGGGATACTTGTCATGGCAATTTCCGCTGTAATCAACACCTTCGTCTCGCGAAGGCTTTATAAGGTAGCCAGGCTGACTGATTCGGTAGCCCTCGAGGCTGATGCCCTCCACCTCAGGACAGATGTCATCACATCTGCCGGTGTAGCGCTGGGACTGGCCCTGATGTGGATCACCGGCTGGAATATTCTTGACCCAATTATCGCTCTGCTGGTGGCTTTACTTATCATCTACGAGTCCTGGATGCTGCTCCGGAAGGCCTTCTCTCCCCTTCTTGATACTGCACTCTCAAAAGAGGAGCTGGGAAAGCTGAATGGTATCCTCGAAGAGATGGGTGTCAGCTACCATAATCTGAGAACCAGGGCCGCCGGGCATCAGCGGTTCGTTGAGTTCCACCTTGACGTGCCGTCTCAGGAGACCATCGAGACCATTCACAGACAGTGTGACCTGATTGAAGAGAGACTTGAGCGCGAATTCAGGGACATAAGTGTAACCATACATCCTGAACCAAAAGACTGAAATGACAGAACCCGGAAGCGACGAGTTTTATATGCGCATGGCGATAGCCGAAGCTGCCAGAGCCGCAGAGCGTGACGAGGTGCCGGTTGGTGCTGTAATAGTTGCGGGGAATAGTATCATTGCCCGTGCACACAACCTCACCGAGACCCTCAATGACCCAACAGCTCACGCCGAGATGCAGGCTATCACGGCAGCCACCTCCTATCTTGGTGGTAAATATCTGACTGACTGCACTATATACGTTACTGTTGAGCCCTGTATAATGTGCGCCGGTGCCCTGGCATGGAGCCAGATATCAACGTTGGTCTACGGAGCCCCGGACCTGAAGAAAGGGTATACAACAACAGGCCTAACGATTCTGCATCCCAAAACGCAGGTGCGCAGCGGGGTCCTATCCGGTGAGTGCTCGGAAATGATGAAAAAATTCTTCCTTAAAAAGAGACAGTGAGCTTATAAATACTCCGGGATTACAAGAGATGAATAGCTTCTTTCGCCCTGCGGATTAAAGGAAACAGAGAGCTTCTCCCGCAGGCAGATCAATTCAAAATATTTCACTAGGTTTGTTAAAAATAGAATGGTCATGACCCTCGACAATGGCAAAAAGATAGTAGCGCTGAGGCTAATCGGGTTTATCTCAACGCTGGTTTATGTCCTGTATATCTTCCTGGCATATTTCGAAAGGATTTTCAGGCACTCGATGAGTGAGAACAGTGTCACTATAATGACTGCAGCAGTAACGGCAGTCTATATGGTAGCACTCTTCTGGCCGGCTCTGATGAAATACCGGTATATCTATTTTTCCTCAGATGAGAGGAACATAACCCTCAGATGGTATAAGACAGGACTGATGCCCGGGGAGAGCAAAAGCATTGAAATTCCCGCCGGGAAGTTTGCAGGTTACGAGATCACGTCTAAAGTCATGGGGTTACATCATTATATCATTCTCTACCAGCAGATCCAGGGCAAGAAAGCGGCATACAGCCCGGTCAGCATCTCGGCCCTCTCAGGGAAGCAGAGAGCCATGTTAGCTGAAGCACTTAAGAATTATAAATCAGCGGTTTAGCCATTACATAACAAAACATGAGCAAAGTCATTTTTCATGACTGAAGGTTAGATGACCTTTGTAAATCATTTGATTTTAAATTATTCCACAAATCTCAAATATTAATTGAAATGAAAGTAAAAACGATTCTGGCTGAGCTCGAGAAGAAACACCCGGGTGAAGTCGAGTATCACCAGGCTGTCAAAGAAGTCCTCGAATCGATTGAGGAGGTCTACAATGAGAATCCAAGGTTCGCCAAGGCAGGCATACTGCAGAGGATCATTGAGCCCGACCGTATTTTGACATTTAAGGTACCATGGATGGATGACCAGGGCAATGTTCAGGTCAACCTGGCGTACAGGATACAGTATAACAATGCTATCGGCCCCTATAAAGGCGGTCTCCGTTTCCACCCTACGGTCAATCTCTCAATCCTCAAGTTCCTCGGTTTCGAGCAGATCTTCAAGAACTCCCTCACCACTCTTCCAATGGGCGGCGGCAAGGGCGGTTCTGACTTCGATCCCAAAGGTAAGTCTGACAACGAGGTCATGCGTTTCTGCCAGTCGTTTATGCTTGAACTGTGGAGACTGATTGGTCCTGAGACTGACGTTCCTGCAGGCGATATAGGTGTTGGCGGACGCGAGATAGGCTTCCTCTACGGGATGTACAAGAAGCTTGCTCAGGAGCACACCGGCGTTCTCACAGGCAAGGGCCTCAACTGGGGCGGCTCACTGGTCCGTCCGGAAGCAACAGGCTACGGATGCGTCTATTTTGCCAATGAGATGCTCAAGACGCGCAATGAATCGTTCAAGGGCAAGAAGGTTGCCGTCTCCGGCTTCGGTAACGTGGCATGGGGTGCAGTAATCAAGGCAACAGAGCTTGGCGCCACAGTGGTGACCATCTCAGGCCCTGACGGCTATATCTTTGATCCTAACGGTATCAGCGGCGAAAAGATCAACTACATGCTTAAACTGCGCTCATCGAACCAGGATATCGTTGAGCCTTATGCAACCGAGTTCAAGGGAGCAACATTCCACAAGGGCAAGAGGCCGTGGGAAGCCAAAGTTGACATTGCGCTGCCATGTGCTACGCAGAATGAGCTTGGCAAGGAAGATGCACAGCATCTTGTAGCCAACGGTACAATTTGTGTCTGTGAGGGAGCCAACATGCCATGTACTCCTGAAGCTATCGAGGTCATCCAGACGGCTAAATTGCTGTTCGCACCCGGTAAGGCTGCCAATGCGGGAGGAGTAGCAACATCGGGACTTGAGATGACTCAGAACTCGATGAAGCTTAACTGGAGCAGGGAAGAGGTTGATCAGAAACTGCACTCCATCATGGTTAACATTCACGAGGCATGTGTCAAGCACGGCACACGCAAGGATGGTTATGTCGACTATGTCAAGGGTGCTAACATTGCAGGCTTCCTGAAAGTTGCCAATGCAATGCTTGACCAGGGAGTCGTATAAGTATACAAGTGTTATTTTAACATTATGGCAGAGGCGTTGCATTCAGCAGCGTCTCTGCTTGTTTTAAAGGCTTACCACGGCCGGCACCAGCACTTCAACTTCTTAGCCGGTAGACGCTTCCAGGGTATGGTGTGATCAGTCCGGCCAGCTCCATCTGGAGCAGCACCGTCGACAGTTTATATACAGGTAAATCCAGCAATCTAGCCAGCGCATCCATGGTCAGGCCTCCTTCAGTCTTCAGGGCTTCACAAATTTTCTTCTCATTGTCGGTCAGTCCGGTAAAAAGTGTCTGCTGCACCGGTGCGATAAGAGTTGCAGGCTTCCACCCCAGAAAGTATTCAATGTCGGCGCACTTTTCAACCAAAAATGCCTTATTGCATCTTATCAGCGCGTTGCAGCCCGCTGACCACTCGTCGCCCGGCCGTCCGGGAACAGCCATCACGTCGCGGTTGTATGAGGATGCGATATCTGCCGTGATGAGTGCTCCTCCCTTGATTCCCGACTCAACTATCAGTGTTGCATCGGAGATACCGGCGATGATCCGGTTACGTCTTATGAAGTTGTTCCGTTCCGGCAGTGTGGTCGACGAAAAGTCGGTGAGCTGACCCCCGTTGGCCAGCATCGCCCGGGCCACGCCGGCATGCACCGAGGGGTAGATGGTCTTCAGTCCGTGACCCAGCACGGCTATAGTGGGCAGTCCTGCCTCCAGCGCTGCCTTATGTGCGAAGATGTCGATCCCGTATGCCAGTCCGCTCACTATCAGCAGCCCCGGAAAGTGTTCCGCCAGTCCTGCCACGATCTTCTGGCACAGCTCCCGTCCGTGTTGTGTGGCGTGGCGGGTGCCAACCACGCTCAGGATCATCGGAGCATCCAGGTCTGCGTGGCCCCGGAAATAGAAGGTCACGGGAGAGTCCTCGCACTGGCGTAGACGCATCGGGTAATCGTCATCAAGATAGAAGAAGACTTTGATGCCGTTTTTCTCCACAAACTCCGCCTCTTTTGCCGCAGCGTCAAGGTATTCATGGCCTGCTACGGCCTTTGCCAGGGCCGCGCCCACACCGGGTATCTTCGTCAGGTTGCGGTATGACTCGGTGAAGACGGACTCCACGCTGCCGGCGTAAGAGACAAGCTTGCGGGCGGTGATGTCGCCTACACCCGGTATCATGCCAAGGGCGAGCTTGTACACAGGTTGTGTTGTTGACATTTTGATACAATGTTTGCGAGACACATTAAAGGTACGAAGAAAGAGGCAATAGGCAATAGGCAGTAGGCAGTAGTGAAAAAAAATGATAGTTATTTGGTAGTTGTCTGTTGGGTGACTATTGCCTACTGCCCACCCCCTACTGCCTGACTGAAGACCCCACTATTGCCTATCCTCCCCTACAGTCTGGCTGCGTCGCTGAAATGATCCGCCAACTGGCGGACCATTTCTTGAGGCTCGCCCCTCTACTGCCTGAAAAAAACTACTTTTGTGCCATGCATATCATTGATACCCATAATCACATATACCTGCCGGAGTTTGACGGGGACCGCGGTGAGGTGATCAGCAGATCACTGGCAGCCGGGGTGCGTACCATCATGATGCCGAATATTGATTCAACATCAGTCGGCCCCATGCTCGCTGTTGAAGAGCAGTATCCGGGCATCTGTCTGCCGATGATGGGACTGCACCCGACCTCGGTAAAGGAGAATTACCAGGATGAGATGGAGCTTGTTGAGACCAGTCTCAGGGAACATAAATACTACGGCATCGGTGAGACCGGCATCGACCTGTACTGGGACAAGACCTTTATCAACGAACAGAAAATTTCTTTCAGACGTCATCTGGAACTCGCGGAGGTTTATCATCTTCCGGTTATAATTCATGCCCGGGAGTCGCTTGAGGTTATCATAAGTGAGATCGAGGCCTTCGGTGTCGGTCGTGTAACAGGTATCTTCCATGCTTTTCCGGGCAGCGCAGCCGATGCGCGAAGGGTGACGGAGATGGGTTTCCTGATTGGCATCGGCGGAGTAGTTACCTTCCGTAACGGGCGCCAGCATGAGGCCGCTATTGAGGCTGGCATTAACAATATTGTTCTTGAGACTGACGCTCCCTACCTGGCGCCTGTACCTCACCGGGGCAAGCGAAATGAAAGCAGCTACCTGACGCTGGTGACGGAGAGGCTGTCAGAGGTGCTGGCCATCTCTCCTGCTGAGATTGCCGACAAGACCACCGCAAATGCAAAAAGACTCTTCAACCTATAGGAGATGGAAAAAAAGATATCGATACTAATCATATATACCGGCGGTACAATTGGCATGGTCAATGATCCGGTGACAGGTACTCTTGTGCCGATAGACTTCAGGCATATCTCAGACCAGGTGCCCGAGTTGCGGCGGTTCGGCTTCAACCTTGAGTCTTTCTCCTTTGATCCCGTGATAGACTCCTCAGATGTCAGTCCCGGCACCTGGGTCCGCATTGCGGAGGCCATAGCCGCCGGATATGACCGGTTTGACGGGTTTGTGGTTCTGCACGGTACTGACACCATGGCCTACTCGGCCTCGGCTCTCAGCTTCATGCTGTCAGGACTCGAGAAGCCGGTGATCTTCACCGGGGCGCAGCTGCCCATCGGCGTTCTGAGGACTGATGGCAAGGAGAATCTGATTACCGCCATAGAGATAGCCGCCGCGCGTGAAAACGGGATGGCTGTTGTGCCGGAGGTGTGTATCTATTTTGAAAACAAGCTGTTGCGAGGCAACAGGACCATAAAGTACAGTGCAGAGCATTTTAACGCCTTCGTTTCTCCGAATCTCCCGCCGCTGGCGGAGGCCGGGATACAGATACGTTATAACCGCAATATTATAAGGTATCCTACTGTGAGGCGACCGCTGGAGATATCCGGAAGTTTCGACGCCAGGGTGGTCGTTCTCAGCCTCTTCCCGGGCATCACCAGGGAGACGGTGCACGCGATCATGTTCACCGCGGGGGTGAGAGGACTCATCCTTGAGACCTACGGCACTGGCAATGCTCCCACCCTCGGCTGGTTTCTTGAGGAGCTGAACGCATTCATTGGCGGCGGCGGCATAGTACTTAATGTCTCACAATGCCAGGCCGGCAGTGTGGAGATGGGGTTGTATGAGACCTCGGCAGGATTAAGGAGCGCGGGGGTCATCAGCGGCAGGGACATCACCACTGAGGCTGCCGTGACCAAGATGATGAAGCTGCTTGGCAGCGGGCTGCCGGCAGACAGGATTAGTTCGATGCTTGCCAGGCCTCTCTGCGGCGAGATGAGTTGAGGCTGCCGGGCACGGTTGCCAGCAGACAGCATAGGTGCGATGCTTGCCAGGCCTCACTTCAGCGAAATGAGTTGAGGTCACTGCAGAGAAGAAAATTTTTGTAAATTGCGCCGTTTTTGGAGAGATGCAAGAGTGGTTTAATTGGCCCGCCTGGAAAGCGTGTGTACCTCAAAAGGGTACCGGGGGTTCGAATCCCCCTCTCTCCGCAAACCATGACTTAACCCCGCCACCGGCGGGGTTATTTATTTTAGCGACAACGCGTTGCAAGCTTGCTTGCATAAGCGGTGGAGGTAAAATAAAGAATACCCGGAGGGTAAGTCATGGTTTGCAGGTCTCCCCCCAGGGGATCTCCGGCGAAGCCGGTAATCCCCGCTTACATCTGATGAGGGCATTCATGCACTTTGCAGGTCTCCCCCCTGGGGATCTCCGGCGAAGCCGGTAATCCCCGCTTACATCTGATGAGGGCATTCATGCACTTTGCAGGTCTCCCCCCTGGGGATCTCCGG
>JFJP01027378.1_pt1 | contig 13414 bp, 17 predicted proteins | sample 431651 | NCBI WGS metagenome assembly JFJP01 (sample SAMN02602958, study PRJNA72255) | Microbial mat metagenome, whole genome shotgun sequencing project. | biome: fresh water; feature: sink hole; material: water; isolation source: purple microbial (photo- and chemosynthetic) mats found in...
TTTATAAAAACTATTGAATTTATGATAAATTTTTTCACTTTATATTTTCAATATAGTTTACTGCCGCCATAATCGTTGAAAAATAATACCCCGAGATTGAACAAGCTAGTTGATTTGTGATAAACTTTTCAATTAAATTGCAATGCGATACTAGAAATGGGACATTCGCTTTATTGATAATATAGATAAAAATCATCAACACTTCATCCCCCGATATATTCTCAGAAAAAACCCTGTCTTTTTCTTCATAGAAACTTCTGATGCTTTTCATAATACTTTCCGCGCACTTTAGCACAACCTTTAATTTATGTAAAGGACTTTTTGCAATTTCAATTTGTTTCAAATTTTCTATTGCTTTTTTATAAGGTTGAAAGAAAATGATTTGTTTTTTATTTTTAACATCGAAATTTTCATCTGTTTTTCGAAAAAAATCAATAGTTTCTCCATTTAAGCTTATTTTCTCACTAATTCCAAAATCGCAAGGCTTAAAATTTCTTGTTTTTTCAATTGACTTCCTAATAGAAATTTCTTTGAACACATCAATATTCTTCTGCAGAGTCAATAAATATTCATAGATATATTCGTTCTCAAAAGTTAAAGATGTCAAAAAATTCACGATATTATCCTTTGTAAATAGAAAAATTGAATGAGCTTCATCTTTGTATTTCTGTAAATTATAATATAGAAAAATAGCTTGCTGCATAAGTCTTATCATATCCTTGATATTTGCAATAGCTTCATTATAAATTTCTTTATATTTATCAATATTTGCTCTCTCATGATACAAAATCATCTTATTATCATATTCTTTTTCAAATAAAACCATAAATTTTTGGAATAAAAAACCTAAAGGATGCTCTGAAATCTTAAACTGTTCTTCAATTTTATCAGTTACTTCCTTGTAATGCTTTATAAATAAATATTTTTCTTCAGTTTTCAAATTTTTCTTTTCATCGGTCAAATTTAAATTACTCAAAAAGGTTTGATAATCAATTACAAAGGTATTGTTTTTAAAATTGAAGTTTTGTTTATTGTTATCCAAGCTATTTCTGCCTCTTATGAAGGAATTCTTTGATCTAAATTCATTCTGTTCTAAAGAAAATTTTCTTATTTGATAATCTTCTATAGGTTGATTAGTTTTTTTTGATTCAATCATCATCGAAAATGATGAACTGGGTTTCATCGAAATTTCTAATGTTGAGTTCAAAAGGTTTTCATCTAAGTTCTCATCGAAAATTTCTGTCTTACTCAGAATCTTTTTAATTTCTTTCTTGTAATCTCCATTATTCATACTATTTCTATTTTTGTTGTTATTTTTATTGGACCTTTCTTTTGGTTTATTTGATTGCAGTAATTCATTATTGTTTAATGATAAAGAATCTTCCAAGGATTCCATCTGTTTCTTTTCTGATAAAATTCTTGATGGAATATGAATGTCTTTGAATTGATCCAGAAAATATTCATCTGGAACGTTTTGCTGGAATTTCTTTAGAAAAACTTTGAATTTTCCAGCCCAAAACGTTTGGTTTTCGAGCTCAGAACATCGAGTTCTGAAAAAAGACTTCCATTCTTCATTTTTTTCATCGAAATAACCTTTTTGATTATCAGAATTCATGCAAGGAAAATGAAAAAATGTATATCCATGATTATTTGAGCATCTTGCATGAGTATCATTCTCATTTATAAAGCCAAGCTTGGATTTTTTATAATGGTGCATTTTTAAAGGAGAAGATTCATTTGCATTTCGACAAAAACTATTTGATTTTGTTTGTTTAACACCCATATGAGAATTTTTACTTAAATTATTTTTTTAACAAAAAGGAAAAAAAAAAGAAAATTATTTGGAAATTTAATAAAAAATAAAGAAAAAAATTTAATAAAGAAAAATTTTTATTGATGATGAAGAACAAATTTATTGTATTAATCACAAAAAATACTTAAATTTTAAAAATAGTTTTTGAAAGAATCTTGAGACATCAATGTTGTTTTGATATCAATAAGATTTATTTGAATCCTGATAATCATGTTTTCATTATTGTTGCCAAATTTAAACTTTGAGGCTTGTTTAAGTGAAATAAAATTATAAGACTCCAAGAATTTCAAGATTTGCAGAAAACCCATCACATTTTGTTTAGGAAAACAAAAATCTTCACATAATATATTGAAGGAACAAAGTGTCTTGTTGAGCTCAAGTTCATTATTTTCTGGTGAATTCACGAGATTCAAATAAAACACCAAAAGGGCAGTTTGGTGCATAACAGGCAATGAGTCAATTATTTCATTTACTTTTCTTTCATTGTAAAGTTCTTCAAAAACCTAAATAAAATATAAAAATTATATAAATTGAAAAATTGATAAAAAGTGTAAAATGCAATAAAAAAATTAGAATTTTGTTTTTTACATCTAATAGATCTGAAAGAGAAATTGCTATTTTCTCATTAAAGTTTGAATTTTTAATTTTTTCAAATTGTTTTGAAAAAGATTTCATCAAAACCTCCAAAATGCATCTTATGTCTCCTCCTTTTAAATTATAAATTCTATTCGCACATAATCTCAAAGCATTTTCTTCCAATATCTCCTTCGTATCAACTTTATCAGAAAACCCATAAACAGACATAAAATTATCAATTCTTTCTTGAATAATCTTAATCATTTGAGTGAAATCATAGCTTTTGAAGACAATATTTTCAATTCCTTCTAAATTTTTATTATGTTTCTTTCCAATTTTATAGATTAATTCCATAGAATTAGATACTCCAATCAAAATAAGCTTACAGCTTTCATCATTGGCGATTTTAAATATTGTTAATATTTCTTCAAGGTTATTTGAGAATTTTTTAAATAAAGAATCGAATTCATCTATCATCACAATGATATTATCATATTTATTTTGTTCTTTCAAAACATCAATCAATTTCATTTTTTCTTTGCAGTTTTTCTCTTTCTTGTTTAAAACATGAAGCTTGATATCTTCGAAAATCTCCAAAGGATTCTTGAAAGCCATGGCATTAATTTTGAGAAATAAATTATTTTCATTCTCCTTTATTTTATTTTCTATCGATTTGGTAACTGTCAAGGTTTTTCCACAACCAGGCTTTCCTGAAATCAATAAACTTCTTTCTTTGGATTTGAACGATAAACATCTAAATGAAAAAATTAATATGTCTTTCAAATAATAAAAAAATGAATTTTTAATTAACCAATTGGAATTTAATGAAAAAATGGATTTATAAAAAAAAAATTGGTTTCCTTTAAAAAAAAAATGGATTTATAAAAATACTTCTCTAAAAAAAGATTAATTGAATGGATTTCTTCATCTCGAAACAAAATCTCCTCAGGATTGTAAATCGCAAGAAAATAATCGATTATCTTTTGAAAAATAAAGCCATAATCAATTTTTGGCTTTTCAACATCTTTTTCTTTTTCCTCACATTTTGAGCTCGTCTTCTTCTCAGTTTCTCTCCGTCCTGTAGAAAGCTTTGTAGTTTCTATTGTGATTTTTGCAAGGGATTTCTCTTGGGTTTCAGCAGAGGTTTCCACATTTGATAAACAATTGCTTAAATTGATATTTTCATTGTTGTAGTTTTCTTTAAGGCAAAGAAATTTGTTATTCAGTTTGATTTTTTCTTTAATCCTTGAGGTTGTTGGCCTGAGGGAGGAAAGAGATAAGTCTGATGGTGGCTGTTTGATCTTTATCATTTATTTTTTAATAAGAAATTTTATTATAATTTGGTTAGAATGGCTCCTTAAATATGCATTAAAAAATGAAAAAAACGCGGTTTTCTAAATTAAAAAGTATTTAATTTTTTAAAATTTGGAGTTTTTTTTTAAATTTCCCGTCTAAATTTTTAAAAATATGTAAATTTTTTTTAAAATTTATGAGAGAAAAAATTTTTAAAAAAAATTCATTAAAATAGTTCAAACAATTAATTACTCTTATATTTCTTTTAATAAATATCTAAACCAAAAATTCTTCAAAATCAGACAAATGATAGACGGAGAAACTGATAAATATATTGAAAATTGCACTAATGAGGATAAAATTGAATTATCAAACATAGAAAAAAATTTGGGAAATGTTGCTTTGAAAGAAAATGTTTCATATTCATAAAAATCTTAAATATTCCTTGAATTTTTTCTTCAAGAACGTAGAAAAAGCCATATCCCATTACACAAAAAGCCTTGACTTCAATCCAGTTTCAGTTGCTGGTTATTGCAATAGAAGTGCAGCATATTATAAACTCCAAAGTTTTATATTGATATTTTTGATTAATGATTTATAAATTATTTTTAGATTATAAAAATGGATTAGAAGATGCAGTAAAAGCTGTTAATTTAGAGCCTGGGAATACGAAAGCTTTATATCGAAGATATTCAGGATATTTAAACACGAACAGAATCCCTGAAGCAATTATTGATCTCAATACAATTTTATCAATTGACCCAAAAAACGATCAAGTAAAACTCAAATCATATCAAAAATGATAATTTTTTTTTTAATATAGGTGAAAAAAGACTTAGAAAATGCTGAAGCTATATTAAAAGCAAATCAAGTGACCGAATATGAGAAAGAATTTAAAGCTTTGGAGAATAAAATAGAGATAGAAAATCAGAATGTAATACCCTTGAAGCAAGAAGAAGATAAAAAAGAAGAATTTTCTATAAAATTTTCTGATTTAGCTTGCTTATTGAGAGAAAATCTGAAAAATCATGAGAAAAAACTATATGAAGAAATTATTAATAAGATTGATAATCTTTATCAAAGTTTTAAGAAAAATGAGTCAAAAGATGAAGAAGAAAACCAAGAAAAACTCAATCAAATTCTGCTTTATATCAATGATTTGTATTTTTATTTCAGTTTGAATGATAATTCCATTGAAACCTCAGAGATTTTAAATAAAAAAAGAATGTTTTTGTCTGAAATGATTGGTTTTGAAGACCAAAAAAAAAATCCTGATCTTTCTAAATCATTGGTTTTGATCAATACATTACTAAAGCTTCACGAAACAAATAATCCTTCTACTGAAGAAGAAGAAACAAAAAAACAACAAGAAATCATGGAACTATTAAAAAAAAGAGGTCTATTACTTTTTTATGATGAAAATTAAATAAGTTTTTGGTGTTAAAGGTTCTATTCATGATTCGATGAACAACGTTTTCTATGGGAAATTGGACCGTGACTCAATAAATAAATTGGAAAAAAATGAAAAAACCACAACTCCTGAAAAAGAAAAAAAAGAAGAAAATGATGATAAATTTGAAGATTTAAAGCTAAAAAGTTTACATAAAGCTTTAGATAATAAAGATAAAGGGGTGGAAAAATTTAAAAATAAAAAATTTAATGAAGCAAGCATTTATTTTTGTAAAGCGAGAAAAATCATGGAGAAAGATCTCCAACAGGAAATTAATGATAAGGTGCCAAATGAATTTGATAATTATATAAAAATCTTAAGAAATGAATTTTGGTCCATTCATAATGAAGAAAATTATGAAGAAGCTGATGAAAAAATAGATTTTATCTTAAAAATTCTTGCTGATGATAAAAGAGCTTTGGAAATATTGGAATTAAAGGCCATTAATTATGAAAAATTTGGTGCAAGAAGCGAAAATATAAAACCTGAATATTTATTGAAAGCTGAAGAAATATACAAGAAATTAGTGCAAATGGAGGATGTAAGTAATCATGTCAAAATCAATTTCAAAAACCAAATAGCCATTATTCAAAGAAAAATATTGCTCAATGAGCCTGAATATGCAAAAAAACTAAAAGATCATGAGAATTTTGAAAAAAAATGCGAAAGCTTTAAAAATGATGAAACAAACCTGCTAATTTTTTTAAAAGTAATAATTTAATTTTTATATAAATTTTGTGAAAAAATAATTATATTTTAGGAGCAAAATTTTAAAGATTTGGAGAAAATTTACAATTCTAGACCAATGAATGAAAAAATTTTCACTTTTCTTTTAAGTTTCATTTGTCAGAACCCACAAAAGTTGTTTTTTAATATTTTTTCTTTATTCATAAATTAAAATTATAAAAACAAAAGTGATATTGAATTCAAACTTGAACTGATGCAATTTTTAAAAAAATCATGCAATACAAAATTTGATTTCATCATAAACTTTTTAGATCAAAGTGAAAAACAAGGTTTTATTCAATTCATTGAATGTTATTTAAAAAAATAATTAAATTTTAATTAGAATTGAAGAAATTTTTGGAAGATGTGGGACAACAGAGTTCTTTTAAAGACATTGTCTCTGAATTAAAAAATTCTTTTAAAATAAATTAGTTGTATTTGTTTTTTTTTGATGAATAAAAAAGAAAATAATTTTTATAAACCATTGGTTAAATAGCTTTTAATTTGATTTATTTCCGGTAGGCCGGAGAAATCTTTTCCCAAAAGAACCAAAGTCGGTTCAGTTCTCAAGACATTCCTCATAAGTTCATTGATTTGTTCTGATGTGACCTTTTCAATCATATCTTTATATTGAGGAAAAAGCAATTTGTTGAATGAACTCAGCTAAAAAAAGGAAGATTCGAATAATGAATTTATTTTGTTAAAATCTACATTTTTCACAGCTTCTTCTAATCTTTCAGTTTGTCGTTCCAATGTAAGATAAATTTTCGATTTCAAGATATTTTTGCCTCTTTCTAATTCCTTATATAGGAAATAGATGAATATTAAAAGAATGAACAAAAAAATAAATCAATATTTAATTTTATAAACTTGTTTCTCAATAGGCAAACAAAGCTTTTTCAATTCATCCACAATAGCTACAATTAGTCCTTTTCTCTATATTTTATTGAAAAAATTATTTAAAAAATTAATTCTTTTTTCGATTAACATTTTCATAATCTCCAGAAATTTTTAACCCAAATATCCCAGAGTCTGAAAAATGATTAATGATACATCCAGCGCTTTGAACGAAGGAAATTCCATTTAGCACTTTATTTAAACAAATAAACAATTTATAATAGCTTTAAATGAAAAAAATAAATTCAACAGTTCCTAGTTGTTCGTGAATGCATGCCTTTTCCTGGCCCTCCAGTCGAAAATGAATCTATTGATATGATAACAGTGAATAAGAATTAAAAAATTAAAAATATCTCAACTTGAGGATCCTAAAATTGTATTAATAACATTATAACCCACCATATTTTCGTTATCCCAAGCACTCTTTTAAAGAATTTTAATCTATATTTTATTCATATTTACCGATTGAAATATCAAAGCTGCATGGAATTCATCTCGATCTAAATGAATTTTATTGACGCCTCCTTTATAAACAGATGGTTTTCTTTTTTGACTTGATTTGCCTACAACAATTTTATCCACATTGTTTTCCACTAATTTCACGAAATCCTCATGGTTTTTCACTCCGCTTGCACAAATGAAGATTTTGTCAAAAGAAAAATTTTCAAGATAGAATTTCGTGACGATTTCGCTCGTAATATTGGAAGCATTTGACTCCAATCCTTGAAGCGGTAGGCCTAAAGTTTCTAGTCCAAAGGCAGTTTCCATTAGTTTTTCCGTGATTGCTTGCTCAGCATTTTCTTCAGGTCTGATCAAAGAATCATCTTTAATTTTTTGTTCCTTTAAAAATGGAAATATTTTAAAATGGAAAAAAAAATGGTCACCTTTGAAATAAAAGTCTTTGGTTGAAGAGAACATTCCAATATTTTTTCTAACATCAGGTTCAAATTCTCATATAAACAAGAGGATTTGTAATAAATCACCTCTTGATCGTAATCAGCAGTGAAAAAAGACCCTGACCCTAGAATTTCCTTTCTAAAGAACAAATTTTCATTCAAAGAACAAAATATGAACATTTCATGTTTATATTTTTGTATTTACAAATTCAAAAGACCATCTTGCGAATGTTTAGTTCTTAAATAGTTCGATTTTATCGCTGCAAGACACCCACTGGTTTTAAGAGTTTCATCTCTAGTCCCAACATTGATCAGCACTCCTAAAGAAAATTTTATTGACATGAAATAATAATTGTGTAAATTGACCTAAATCTGTGTGAAAAGGGAAACTTGATGATTCTGTCAGAATGGTCATCCCATTTTTAAGTTTTGTGATTTCATATTTATGCTCTTTATCTTTGATAAAATTAACTTGATGTCCCTTGAAATCAAAAAAACATTTCAATAAATTTTTATTTAAATACAAATATTTTATTTGTTCAAATGGCTACAAAATTACTTCAAGTGGAACTTCATGACCACAACAATTATTTAAGTTCGAAAAACAGCGAAATGGTGTGAAAATCGATTTTGAAGCAGGTTTGAAAAGAAAAGATACAAAATTCTTTGAAATCATTTTTTTTTTTAATACTTTATTTTTAATCTTAAATTGATTAATTTTCTATGTCAAATCTGATAAAGAAGAGAAAAAATAAGAATAAAACAAAGAAAATATTAGGTCGAAGATCAAAGTTTAAAAAACTTAAAAGATTTTCAGATAATTATTATTTTAAACATTTCCAGTTTTCTGCTTCGCAAGAAATTTTTCCTACAATGGAAGAAGAAACAACCCAAAACCCACAATTTCATGAATTTTTAAAAAATTACTTTGAATATGATCCAAAAAAAAAGAAATTCTTCTCAAAAAAAATGTTTTCAGATCAGAATTTTAAGCTAGATCCTATCGAAGCTTACAAGCAAAGCTCAAAAATCAGTGAAAATTTAATTAAACATAAAGAAAAAACTTTAGAAATAAACTTTAGGGATTTTATATTAAAATTTCAAGCAAATCCTTCAATAGAATTCATTGAAACTTTAGAAAATTTTGCTTTTCTTAATACATACAAAGAGATTATGAATAATCCGAAGGTTCTCAATGAAAAAGAATTCCTTTTTCAAAATAAATTGGAATTTTTCAATAAATTAGAAATAAAATCAATAAAAGAGAACTTGATTGATATAAAAACACTATTTATAAAATCATCAAATGTATTAGTTTTTTTGATAATAACTTTGGATTCAAATGAAAAACGAATAATCCTTTATATTCAAGCATTGAATTTAAATAACAACAATAAATCACAAGCTGTTGTTGTGAAAGGACCGATACTTTCCATTGAATATGCTGAAGCTTTTCTTGTTTCTTTGGAAGAAGATGTACATAATTTAAGTTTGATTGTGGTTGTGAATGATAAAATGATAAAATTCGACATAAAAATGATCATTATTCAAAGCTCCAATGAAATAATCTTGGGAAAACCTTTATTAAGTTCCGAATTTCAATTACCAAATATAAGGAAATGCAGTTTATTATCATCAGACTCTTTAGCTCTTGAGCATGCAAATTTAAGAAAAGTTTATAAATTTAATTTGAAAACAAGAACCTTTAATAAAAAAGACCTTGGAAATTATGCTTTGACTCTTTTTGACACCGATTCTTTCAATAAAATAATTATTGGATACAGTGAAAGCCAAAAAATTTTCATTTTGAATGAAAAGCTGGAAATTATATTTAATGAGATTTTCATGAAAATAGAGAAATGGAAGATTTTCAACAGCAAAGATAAACAAATAGATATGATTGCCTTAAGAGCTGGCTATATGGAGAATCAGAAATTTTTATTTCATTTAAGATTTTTTTATAGTGAACAATCGAAAATTTGGAAGGTTTTCTATTATCAAGTGAAAAATCATAACTGTGATTTGATGTTTTTTTCAAAAATAAATTTGAAATTTTACCAAAATAATTGCATTAATATTCTATTTATAAATGAAAAATTCATTCTTAGCTATGATGAAGAAACTGAGAAAAAAGATTTCGATTACCATAGTTCTTTATACGCTGAAACAATTTACAAAGGAAAGAACCATTCCAAGGTTACAAATGAAAATACCTATTTAATTTGTTCATTAAATGAAAAAGAAGGTTTAATTTTAATTATTGAATTGCAACATAATATTTTGACGATTTTTTTTACTGAAATTCAAAATATCTGAAAAAATTTGAGTTTTCTTGAAAGTAATAAATCTTTAATTTTTCTTCTAATGAAAAAAAATAAAAATAAATATTGAAATCCTTTTGAGTCTAAATTAATTTAATCATAATCCCAACAAAAAAATTTATTCTAAATTAAATTTAAAAATCTTGTCCTCAATGTCAAATGAATACCTCCCGCATTCCCTTGAGAACTCCAAAATGTCTTATTTCAATAATTTCCTAATGAGCTACATAAATTTAAAAGCCACATTTCCTCCGATTTTGAACTCGGCCTATGAAATTGAGCAGCATTATTATGCCAAAAATTTCCGAAATAACTTTGAAATGATCAAGAAAATCATATATGACATGGCAACAGAGAAGGATTATCAAGTGCAATTCGAGATCACAGTCAGAAAAAAGAAGAAGAATCATATGATATCTTTCACTCCCTGCAAGAACCCTCACGTTTTGGTGCTGAACAATTTGAAGAAAGCTGCAAAAGACACAGAGATTAAAAAAATGCATAGACACAAAAACTGCCCGAAATTATTTGGCAAGACCTTTTTTAATCTTGTGCTAAATAATGTGAGTTTTCAAAAAAAATTTGTTTTAAAAGAAGAATTAAATAAAAAAGCAGAGATCGGGATATTCTATCCTAAAGACCAAAACCCTGATTTATCAATCAATGATTTCTATGAATGGATTAAGAAATGCAATTATCATCAGAAATACACGAATTTAAAGACTTTTAGAGAAATTTGGGAATACAAATCGCCCCTTGGAGTCGAATGCGATGAAAAATGGCGAGAAAACCATTTCAAGTTCTTTCTGACGAAGCTTATGAAGATTTTCTTCGAGGAGTATGCTTATAATTATATAATAAATAGTAATATTATGAATGAGAATGGAGAACAATATTTGAATTTGATCCCAAAGTTTATTAGGGGAATCGAAGAACCTTCTTCATTCCTATGTTTACTTGAATAATTTTAACATTAAGTAAAGTAGTTATAATTCATATTTTTTTGATATTTTTGAACATCAAAGTAAATTTAAAGAAAGATTATAAAAAACATTTTTTTAAATTTTTAAAAAATAAATCATATTTCATTAAATTTCATGAATTTTTTTAAAAAATTAAAATTTAATATGCTTTTTTTTTTTCTTAAACTTGAAAAATACTATTATGTCTTATAAATTTAGCTAAATTCATAATATGTTGCGTCATAAATTCATCTACTTTCAAAAAAGGAACCACTTTTCGAACTTCCGCATACATATTCTTCAATATGCCTGAAACCTCCTTTTTTCTAAAATCCAAAGCCTGACAACAGCATAATAATTCAATTGCTAGCACTTTTTCAGCATTTTCCACTGCTTTAAAAGCTTTTCTTACTGCCCAACCTTTTATAATTGAAATTTTAAATCAAAAACTAAAAAAAACCTCCCATTGAAACATGATCTTCTTGTTCTGCTGAGGTAGGAATTGTATCAACGCTCGCAGGGTTTGATAAATGCTTGTTTTCAGACACCAAAGCTGCAGCAGTATATTGAACGATCATAAATCCTGAGTTCAAACCTCCAGATTCAGCTAAAAAAGCAGGCAGTTTTTCATTGAGATGCGGATTCACTAATCTCTCAATTCTCCTCTATAAATATAAGATATATGGATAGTTTTATTAAAAGTTGTTAAAATTTATAAATGCTTTTTTCTATATCAAATAGTATAGCTTATAATAAAATATGATCATTGAAACCTATTTTGAGCAAATTTATGTAATGAATTATTTTTCATACATTAGGTTTTTTTTTTTTTTAAACCTCACTCATCATTGCTAAATCATGAATAGCTAATGCTAAATAATCAGCTGCTTTTGCTATGTACTCCCCATGGAAATTCCCTCCTGAGAAGATAGCATTATTTCCAGGAAGTTCTGGATCATCTTCCCTTGTAAAAACCAAAGGATTATCTGTGACAGCATTGATTTCGTTTCTGACTATTTCTTCCACGAAGTCCAAAACTTCTAATATTTGCCCGTGAGACTGTGGGTAACATAAAAATGAATAAGGCTCGTTCATTATCGAACTACCTGAATTAATATCTTTAAAAAAGCTTCTTAATTCAGAAGGTTTGTCTGAATCCATCACATATTTTCTTATTTTTTCAGCTACTTGTGCTTCTTTTGAATCCGTTTTAAAAATAAAAAGTTTCGGGTTAAATGCTTCGATTGGGCCTTGTATTAATAATTCAATAAAGAAAAATGAATAAATGAATATTTTTACCATTTAAGACTTCAAGTGTCAATGAAAATATCATTTCTGAAGCGAAAGCCAAGGTTTTGGCTGTTACATAAGCTTCATTGAGAAAAGCCGTTAAAAATTGAGTACCGTTTATCAGACTTAATCCTTCTTTTGCTTTTAAATCAATTTTCTCATAATTTTTCTTCTTCATCACAACTGCTGCATCCTCATATGTATTGGTATCAAAATCGAACAACTTTCCTTCTCCCATCAATCCTAAGCATAGATGTGACAAAGGAGCTAAATCTCCTGAAGCTCCGACGGTCCCTTGATCATAAATCAAAGGAAGCAAATCATCATTGTATGCTTTAATGAATTTTCTTAGAGTTTCTTCACTAAAATACAAAATTTAAAAGAAAAATATCTATTTATAGACCTTAATCCACTATGTCCTTTAGCTATAACATTTATCCTTAAAATTAGAATAATTCGAACCAATTCAATGCTTATTGGAGATCCGACACCCGCAGAATGAGATCTAATGATATTCTTTTGTAATTCCAAAACCTCTTGATTCGAAATCAAGACATCAGAAAAAAAGCCAAAACCTGTTGTTATGCCATAAACTTTTTCATTATTTTTGATTATGCAATCAACCACATCACGAGAATGACGAACTCGATCCCATGCTTCAAATTCAAGATCTATGTAAAATTCCTTTTGCGATAATTTGTGAAGAATTGAGGGTGTTAAATTTTCCCCATTTAGCAAGAATAATGGTATATCGCAATGGTTCATAAATCGTAAAATCAGAAATTAAAATTAGAATTCAATATCTTTAAAAAAGGGTTTAATTTTTTTTTAATTTAACAATTTTTTCCAAATTTTTTTTCTTTCGTTATTTTAAATTAAAATTTTAAATAGATTTTTATTTTATTTTTATTTTTTTAGAAAATAAGCACAAAAGTTTTAAAAAAATTCTCCTTGTCAAAAAATGCCATCTTTGACAAGAAATAAATCAAAACAAAAAAAATAATTTAATTTTATTAGTGCGTGCCCTAAAAACTGAGTTTTCCGAAATTTTAATATTTAGGTTCAAAGATAAAAAAATTATTTAAAAAATTTGAAATTAAGATTTAATTTCATAATTCATTTCAAAATTTTTTGTTTTTAAAAAATGAATTGCTGTGGTGTACCATTGATCTTCTGGTATATCCAATCTA
>JFJP01018756.1_pt1 | contig 13413 bp, 9 predicted proteins | sample 431651 | NCBI WGS metagenome assembly JFJP01 (sample SAMN02602958, study PRJNA72255) | Microbial mat metagenome, whole genome shotgun sequencing project. | biome: fresh water; feature: sink hole; material: water; isolation source: purple microbial (photo- and chemosynthetic) mats found in...
GGGTGAGGTCCCCCACCACCTGCCGATCGACCAGGTACTCGTCTCGGCAACCCGCGACTTTATCGTGCGCCGCGACGATTCGCGCACGGTTATCGCCGGATATCCATGGTTCCTCGACTGGGGCCGCGACACCCTGATCTGCCTGCGCGGGATCATTGCCGCCGGTATGCTCGAGGAAGCCCGCGACATCCTGATCCAGTTTGCCCGGTTCGAGGATCGGGGCACCTTGCCGAACATGATCCGGGGGAACGACGACCGCAACCGCGACACCTCGGACGCCCCGCTCTGGTTCTTCACGGCCTGCAACGATCTGCTGCTGGCGGATCCATCCAATACCACCTTCCTGCAGACCGATTGCAAAGGCAGGCCACTACGGGCGGTCCTGCGGTCACTGGCCGAACACATGATCGCAGGCACCCCCAACGGCATCCGGATGGATCCCACAAGCGCCCTGATCTTCAGCCCGTCTCACTTTACCTGGATGGACACCAATTACCCCGCCGGAACACCGCGCGAGGGTTATCCCATCGAGATTCAGGCCCTGTGGTATGCGGCCTTGCAACTGCTGGCGCGGATCGACGACCAGAGGCTCTGGCAACCCATCGCCCGCCAGGTGCGCCAATCGATCGAAACCCTTTACCGCTTGCCGGACCGCCGTTATCTGGCCGACTGCCTGCATGCCCAGCCCGGGACTCCGGCGGCCCATGCCGTGGCCGATAATGCCCTGCGGCCGAATCAGCTCCTGGCCGTCACCCTCGGGGCCGTCGACACCCCGGAACTGGTGCGAGGGATTCTCAATGCCACGGCCCGGCTCCTGATTCCGGGGGCCATCCGCAGCCTGGCCGATCAACCGGTATCCCCACCCCTGCCGATTCACGGCAGCCACGGGCTGCTGAATGATCCGGGCCGTCCCTACTGGGGCGAATACCGGGGCGACGAGGATTCCCGCCGCAAGCCCGCCTATCACAACGGGACCGCCTGGACATGGCTGTTCCCCTCCTACTGCGAGGCGCTGGCCATCCACGATGCCGCGCTGATCCCCACCGCCCGCTCGCTGCTATCCAGCATCTGCGAGCTCATGCACGAGGGGTGCGTCGGCCATCTGCCCGAAATCCTCGACGGCAATCTTCCGCATCACCAGCGCGGCTGCTGGGCACAGGCATGGGGAGCCACCGAGGCCCTGCGTGTCCTGAAACGACTCACAAAATGACGCTTGACCCCTGTTTTACATCCAACTATGATCCGAAAAATTAAACTAACCCAAGGAAAATGAGTACTATGAGCACCTCAACCCAACGCCTGTTTGCCCCAGCCAGCGAAGCCTATGCCGCCCTTGGGGTGGATGTGAACGCCGCGCTTGAAACCCTCAAGAAGACCCGGATCAGTCTGCACTGCTGGCAGGGCGATGACGTGGCCGGCTTTGAAAAACTCGAGGCCGGACTCGACGGCGGTGGCATCCAGGCGACCGGCAATTACCCTGGCCGTGCCCGAAACGGTCCCCGGCAAGCACCGCCTCAACCTGCATTCGATCTATGCCGAAACCGGCAGTGCCAAGGTGGCCCGCAACGAACTCAGGACCGAGCACTTCAAGGCATGGATCGACTGGGCCAGGGCCAACGGCCTGGGTATGGATTTCAACGGCTCGTTCTTCGCGCATCCCATGGCGCAGTCCGGCGCCACCCTCAGCCATGCCGATGCGTCGGTGCGCCAGTTCTGGATCGAGCACGGCATCGCCTGCCGCCAGATCGGGGCCGACATGGCACGTGCGCTCGGCTCCCCCAGCGTGGTCAACGTCTGGATCCCGGACGGCAGCAAGGACATCCCCGCCGACCGCCAGGCCCCGCGTGAGCGCCTGAAAACCTCCCTGGATGAGATCTTCAAGACCGCCCTCGACGACAAGCTCGTGCGCGATGCCGTCGAGTGCAAACTCTTCGGCATCGGTTCCGAAAGCTATGTCGTTGGCTCGCACGAATTCTACATGGGCTATGCCGTCAAAAACCAGAAGCTGCTCTGCCTGGACTGCGGTCACTTCCACCCTACCGAGGTCGTATCCGACAAGATCTCGGCCGTCCTGATGTATGTGCCGGAAATCCTGCTGCACGTCAGCCGCGGCGTCCGCTGGGATAGCGACCATGTCGTCATCCTCTCTGACGAACTGCGCGCGATCGCCGAGGAACTCGTGCGGGGCGGTCATCTGGCCCGCACCCATATCGGCCTGGACTACTTCGATGCCACCATCAACCGCATCGCCGCCTGGGTGATCGGTACGCGCAACATGCAGAAGGCCCTGTTGATGGCTCTGCTGGAGCCGACCCAGCGCCTGCGTGAACTGGAAGCCAAAGGAGACCTGACGGGACGACTCGTGCTGATGGAGGAACTCAAGACCATGCCTGCGGGCATCGTCTGGGATACTTTCTGCGAGCAAATGGACGTCCCGCCCTCGCATGCCTGGCTCCAGACCATAAGGCAATACGAGGCTGACGTCCTTTCGAAACGACGTTAAGTCATACCTGTCCATGAGCGAGGACATCCCGCAACTCCGGAGCCTGCTGTGCCTGGCCGTTCGCACGGAAAATTGCAACCTCTTTGCGCCCAATGCCGAAGTCTTTGGTTGCCATTTCGCCGGGGGTGGATTAGGGTGGTCTCATGGATATGGTATTAGCGGTTGATTGTTCAACATCGGAAAATTCGGTGGCGCTGGTGGATGATACGGGCACGCTGGCCGCGTTTTGCTGGCAGGCGTTGAAACGTCAGCCGGATGGGTTGCTGGCGGCTATCCGGCAGGTCATGACAGGCGTCGCGTTTGAATCGATTACCGCTTATGCGGTCGGAACCGGGCCCGGTAATTTTACCGGCCTGCGCATGGCGACCTCCACACTGCAAGCACTGGCGCTGCCATCGGGAACCCCGGTCACCGGGATTTGCAGTGCCGATGCGATCGCCTTTGCACTGCGGCGCGATCATGATGGCCCCGTCCTGATCGTTGGCGATGCCCGGCGCGACCGCCTATGGACGATACTGTCCCGGGACGGGGACGCAACCCATACCGAAACCCGGGTGATCCCCGCCGTCGAATTGGTGTCGATGCTGGCGGATTCGCCACGGTTGCTGGTGGCATCGCCGGACTGGGGTCCACTGGAAGCACTGCTGAGCCGCACCGTGCTGCCCCCAGCAACCCTCGTGTTCAACCCTGTCACACCGACCGCCGAAAACGTCGGCAGACTTGCCCTTGATCGTTTGCGGAGAGGCACCGAACCGCTTCCCGCCGATCCGATCTATGTACATCCGCCGGTCTTTATCGATCCTGTCTTTACCGAATCGTCAAAACGCCGGATTCAACAGTCACCTTGACCTTTGAGCCGGGCAGGATATCTCCCGCCACGATCCGCCGGGCAATCGGGGTCTCCAGCGCCTGCTGCATGAACCGTTTCAACGGCCTGGCACCATACACAGGATCGAAGCCTTCCTTGGCGATAAACCGCAGCGCCTCAGGCAGGATCTCCAGCCCAAGCTCCTGCGCCCCCATCCGGGTGGCCAACTCAGACGCCAGCAGGCCGACAATTTTTTCAATTTCATCCAGTTGTAGCGGCTTGAACAAGACCACGTCATCGACCCGGTTCATGAACTCGGGACGGAACTGCGTCTTGAGCAGATTCATGACATCGTCACGGACGGACGGCCTTATCTCGCCATCGTGCGCGATCCCATCCAGCAACAGGGTCGAACCGAGATTGCTGGTCATGATCACGATTGTATTTTTGAAATTCACCGTACGCCCCTGATTATCGGTCAAACGCCCATCCTCCAGGATCTGCAGCAGGATGTTGAAGACATCGGGGTGCGCCTTCTCGATCTCGTCGAGCAGGACCACGCTGTAAGGTTTGCGCCGGACGGCCTCGGTCAACTGCCCCCCCTCCTCATAGCCGACATATCCCGGCGGTGCCCCGACCAGGCGTGAGACGGAATGCTTTTCCATGTATTCGCTCATATCGATCCGAACCATGTTCTCCTCGGTATCGAACAGGGCCGCCGCCAGCGCACGCGCCAGCTCGGTCTTGCCAACGCCGGTCGGTCCGAGGAACAGGAACGAGCCGATCGGACGGGCAGGGTTCTTGATGCCGGCCCGGGCCCGCAGCACGGCATCCGCCACCGCCTGCACCGCCTCGTCCTGGCCGATGACCCGCTTGTGCAACTCGCCATCCAGATGAATCAGCTTCTGCCGCTCGCCTTCGATCAACCGGGTCAGGGGCACGCCGCTCCACCGCGAGACCACCTCGGCAATCTCCTCATCGGTGACTTCCTCACGCAGCAGGGCAGGCACATCGGCATCCCCCTTGAGCAACGCTTCCTGCTGCGCCAGCGTCCGCTCCAGATTCGGGATCGTTCCGTGCCGCAACTGGGCAACCTTTTCCAGGTTATAGTTGCGCTCGGCTTCTTCCGCATCCTGGCGAGCCTTCTCCAGCGTACCACGCAAGGTACGCACCGTCTCGATGGCCGACTTCTCCTTTTCCCACTGTGCCCGCATCGCATCGGCCTCGGCACGGCTATCCGCCAGCTCCTTGCGCAACAGATCCAGCCGTTCGGCACTGGCCTTGTCCTTCTCCTTGCGCAGGGCGGTTTCCTCGATTTCCAGACGCATCACCTTGCGACTGATCTCGTCCAGTGCCCCCGGCAGGGAATCAATCTCCGTGCGGATCGACGCGCAGGCCTCATCCATCAGATCAATCGCCTTATCCGGCAAAAAGCGGTCACTGATGTAGCGGTCCGATAATGTGGCTGCCGCCACCAAGGCCGCATCCTGGATGCGGACGCCATGATGAACCTCGAACCGTTCCTTCAACCCGCGCAGGATGGAGACGGTGTCCTCCACCGACGGGGCATCGACCTGCACCGGCTGGAAACGCCGTTCCAGGGCAGCATCCTTTTCGACATATTTACGGTATTCATCCAGCGTCGTGGCCCCGATGCAATGCAACTCACCCCGGGCCAGCATAGGCTTGAGCATATTGCCCGCATCGGAGGACCCTTCCGTGCGCCCTGCACCAACGATGGTGTGCAGCTCATCAATGAAAAGGATCACCCGACCTTCGGATGCCTTGATCTCGCTCAAGACCGCCTTCAACCGTTCCTCGAATTCACCGCGATACTTGGCACCGGCCATCAAGGCCGTCATATCAAGCGAGAATAGCGTGCGGTCCTTGAGCCCCTCCGGCACGTCGCCGCGGACAATCCGATGCGCCAGCCCTTCCGCAATCGCGGTCTTTCCCACGCCGGGCTCGCCGATCAGGACCGGGTTGTTCTTGGTCTTGCGCGACAGGATCCGGATGACGCTGCGAATCTCGCTATCGCGCCCGATGACCGGATCGAGCTTCCCCTGGCGGGACAGTTCCACCAGGTCAACGCCATATTTCTTCAGCGCCTCATAAGCCCCCTCCGGGTTGTCGCTGGTGACTCTCTGGTTCCCTCGCACCTCACGCAGGACGTCCAGCAGGCCATCCCGGGTAACCCCCAGTTCGGCAAGCATCCGACCGGCTGCAGTACGCCGTTCCTCGCCAATAAAGGCCAGCAGCAGATGCTCAACACTGATGAACTCGTCCTTGAGTGCCTGCGCCTCGTCCCCCGCCTTAACCAGGAGCGTATTGAAGCGCTGGGTGACATACACCTTGCCGACCTCCGCACCGCCTCCGGAAACTCGCGGGCGCGACGAAAGCTCCTGCTCCAGCCTTGCCCGCAGTGTTGGAAGACTGACATTCAGGCGCTCAATCAACCGCGGCACCAAGCCCCCCTCCTGCTCGATCAGACATAGCAGCACATGCTCACCATCGATCTGCTGGTGACCAAACCGCACCGCCACAACCTGCGACTGCCGCAGGGCCTCGTCCGCCTTTTGTGTCATTTTGCTCAAATCCATGGCAAGCCTCCTTGATCAACAGTTCACGCCACAGATCCAGCATCACTTGTGCCAACGCATGAATATAGCCGAAAACGACACCTTTCGAGACATTTTGTCACAACATTGCAGTATCAAGCAAACGTGATCCCAACCTTGTCCCACATGCCACGCAGATCAACGACGGTGCCGCTGTCGAGTGCAGCATCGACCCCGAAGCAGGCCACCGCCGAGCGGATGCCGTCCTCCAGGCCAACCAGCGGGGCAGCGCCCGTCAGCATCGAATTGCGCAGGGCGTTCGACATGGTACCATCCGCACCGCCGTGACCGCCGCCGACGGTGGTTTCCCGCATCACGGGCCGTTCGTGACTGATGCGCCGATAGTCGATCTCGCCGGTTAACACATCCCCACGGAGTGTCCCCTCCGTCCCGCACAGGTACATGCGCCGCTCGTTGATGGCCGTATTGAGGTTGGTGTGGAACGTGGCGCGTACCCCGTTGGCGTATTCGAGGATAACCACCTGGTTGTCGATAATGTCCTTCTCCGACGTGAACGGGTTGAGCTTCTGCTGTCGCGTGTAAATCCCCATCTTCTGCCACCCGTGATACGCTGGCAGGCCATTCGGGTGCGGTCCGACCCGGTCGACCTGATGCGCATTCTCAGGCCGGAAGAAATCCAGTCCGCCAAAACTGGCCGCCCGCATGGGGGCACTGCCCGTGATCCAATTGGCCAGGTCAAAATCATGGCAGCATTTCTCGAGCAGATGCGTGCCCGCCCATTCGCGCTTGCGCCGCCAGTCACTCATGATGTAGCCGCCATGATCCGGGCCGATGGTCTCGTTGAATTCAAACGAGACCAGCTTGCCCAGAACGCCCTCGGCAATCAGTTCCTTGATCCGCCGGTAGAACGGGGCATAGCGCAGGACGAACCCCATCGAGAAAAGCCCCGAATGCTTTTCTATAGCCTTCTTCAAGATCACGCAGTCGTCGATATTGGTGGTTAGCGGCTTTTCGCTGAACACATGCTTGTTGGCCTCGAGCGCACCGAGGATGTGCTCCTTGTGGAATACGTTCCAGGAGCCGACACAGACCCAGTCAACGGAGGGATCGCGCGACAACTCAAGATGATTCTCGTAGACCCTGGCATCCGGACAGCGCAAACGCTCCCTGGCCTGCTGGATCGCCGTTTCACTGACATCCGCCAATGCCACAACCTCGATCTGATTGCCGCTCTCCAAGGTTCTTGCCATCACCCCGGTCAGCCTTGACCCGCACCCGATCAACCCCACACGAACCTTCTTTGCCTCTGCCATGATCAATGCTCCTTATTTTTTCGTTATGATCAACTTAATCAACTCAGAACAACACCCTTGCCCCGCCACTGAAGAAACGCCCAGGCAAGGGATAGCCTGCGAGGGTCTCGTAACGGACATCGGCAATGTTCTCACAACCTGCGAAAAGGGTTATCCTGACCGCTTCAAAAACCTCCGGCGAATAGGTCAACTGGAGATTCCCGACCACATACCGGTCGATATCCTCAACCTGCGCCCGCCCCGCCAGGCCATCCCGGCCATTGAAGGCGTATTGGCGATCCACCGCATCCACGTCGGCATGCACCCGCCAGCGGCGCGTCACGGTCAGCGAGGCACCCGCCGATGCCGACCATGCCGGCATACGGGGTGTCTTTTCCTGCTCGGGATCCAGCAGGGCCAGGCTGGCATAAAGCGCCAGGATGCGCAGCGGATGAACCTGGGTCGTGAACTCCACCCCGTCGGCATCGGCCCGCCCGACATTGAGCAAACCGCCGGGCGTCCATTGCAGCAGGTTGTCCGTGCGATCACGGAACACCGTGATGCCCAGCATCAGCCGAGCGTCGATACCTTGCCACTGGGCACCAACCTCACCATGGTCAAGGATTTCAGCCTCCAATTGTTCCAGGGTATTGGCGGCAATCCCGGTCGCATACACCCCGGGATAATTCACCCCCCGCGCGGCATTGGCAAATAGCGTCAAGCCCGCATTCTTGAGCACCAGGCCGGCATGTGGTGCCACCTCCTGATCGAACTGGCCATGGAAATAGCCGCGTACCCCCGCCGAAGGCTGCAGCGACCAGCCGCCGCCGACCTCCAGACGGGCCTCCAGAGCCCCCCCGGGAACAAGCGTCTCGGTGCGATCCTCATAGGCAAACGGGACCATGCCATCCAGCGTACGGTTCCAGGTTTCGCCCCCCTCGGAGGCCCCTTCCAGACTGCCGTGCAGGTGGAACGGTTCCAGTGCCAGCGTCTGCCCCAGCCGGAAGCCATAGTTCTCCCAGTCGGTATTCGATTCGCCCGCCGGGGAATCGGGACCGGCCAGCCGATCCTTGTCCCAGCGGATCTGCCCATCCTCATGATAAACAAGACTGTAGCCATGCCCCCCCTCGCTGCGGTTATCCAGCCGCATCGAGGAGGTGACCGTGCGGGTCCTGTATTCATCGCGCACCGGCACAGGCCGACCGGCCACCCCCGGATCCTCGACCTGGTTATCGCTCACAAGCACCTGGGCGCTCACGTTGAAGACCTCGCCGAGGTCATACCCCACCCGGCCGTACAACGACTGCAGACGGGCGGCGGAATGGGGGCGGTGCCCATCACTTTCCCTGTAGGCTGCGCCGCCGTAGTAATCAACCCCGTCGTCCATGCCCCCGTGATGCAGCCGCCCGCCCAGGGTGGCGTGCTCACCAGCCCTGAATTCGGCCTCAGTTTCGATACCGGGCTCCTGCCGCCGGCGCGACTCGATCTCGACCGAGCCGAACGACCCGCTGCTGATGGCAGGCTGCGGCCCCTTGTAGACGGAGATCCGCTCGGCATGGTCAACCGCCAGCACATCCATCAACGGATGATCCCAGACGCCCACCTTGCGGGGAACGCCATCGCTGTAAACCATGGTGTCACTGCCCGGCCGCCCGGTGCCCCGCCCCCGGACATAGACCGATCCGCCATCCGCCCCGCCGAAGGCACCCAGCAGCGTATAGCGCGAGATGTTGACCCCGGACACGCGCCGCAAGGCGGAAGGTAGATCCTGCGCCCCGGCATCCTCCACCTGCGTCCGGCTGACGACCGAGACACTGCCACCGAACCCGGTGACCCGCTCCTGGTCCACCAACGGCGGTGCCGTCACCACGACCGGGGTCGCCTCCAGGACTGGCGCGACGGACTCATCCGCTCCAGCACCGTTGACAGCACCACCCGCCAGGGCGATCACCAACACCGCCGTCAACCTGATTACGCGCATCCTAGCTCTCTTTCTTGACATCCAGCGCCCTGTTGTCGGCCTCGTCCTTCTGCGTATAGCCGCTATCCTGCCGCTGATGGTTGACCTTGTGCTTGGCGCAGTATAGTGCATGCACGTCCGCAGCAGACATATCCAGCGTCTGCGCCAGCGAGATCAGGAAGTGGAACAGGTCAATCACCTCCACGCGCGCATTCTGCATATTGAACGTCTGATACTTTGCCCACCATTTCCAGGGCACGCTATCGGTCAGCTCGGCGATCTCCTGCTGCATGGCCCGGCAATAATTCAGCACCCACTCGGTCTTCTGTTCCATCGGCAGTGCCGTGGTATCCACGCCGATCCGCCGGTTCAGATCCGCCTGCAAGGCGAACATATCCTTCAAGAAATCCCTGTCATCCATTTGAATTAATCCTCCTTGGTCAAGCTTTGTACACAAAACACACCGCCAGATCAAAAGGAATCTGGGGTTTTGCGAAACAGCAAGGCGGCAGCCAGCGTAATGGCCAGCAAGTGCGAGAATACGCCGGAGATCACGACGGCCCAGGCCATGCCCTGCAAGCCGTATGCTTTTGTCATGGGCACGCAGATCGCGGCAAAGAGGCCGGACATGATGCCTGCGCAGATGGCGATCAGCATGGGTTTGCGGTACAGATAGAAGATCGGGCTGGCAACCAGGACGATGCATTTGGAAATGCTGTATATCAGCAGGATCTGGAACAGCGGGACAATCCCCATCCATTTCTCACCCGCCACGATCCAGATGAACGGACGGGCACCGAGAAACAAACCAAGCCCCAGTGCACCGTAGACGAGCACCAGCAGGCCGATGGTCTTGAGGAACGCCTTGCGCAAACGGCTGGCATCGTGCGCGATCGTGCGGAACGCCGGCAGGAAAACCTGACCGACAACATTGGCGAAGCACTGCACAGGCAGCAGGGCCAGGAAATGTGCCCTTGTGTAGTGACCGACGGCCTCAAGATCGAACAACCGGCCGACGACACCCCTGTCGAGACTGATGTGCAGGTAGTTGAACAGGTTGAGCAACACCGCCGAGGCAGCGAACAGCATCACCCCCCGCACGACGACAGGGCGCAGTTGCCAGCGGGGACGCCATGGGTGCAGCAGATAGGAGCAGGCGCATTCCGCTACCGCCATACCACAGAGCTGGATCACGATGGCCCAGTGGTTGCGCAGCAGCCAGGCTGCCACCAGGGAGATGAGGGCGACCGCCGTTTGCGCCAGGATGCCAGCCACCGCGACGGGTCTGAAATCCATCGCCCGCTGCCGAAGCTGGGCACCGAACCCATTGAGTCCGGTCAGCAGGAGCTGCAGGGACAGCAGCCGGATCGGCCAGACCAGCGCGGGGTTCGCATAAAAGTCGGCCACGGGCACTGCAAGCAGCCAAAGCAGCGCAACCGCCAATGCACTACGAATGACGTTGACCGTCCAGAAAGTCGGCAACTGCTTGTCGACATCCGCCCCCGCCCGCTGCACCATGATGTCCGTGCCCGTCTCGGTCAGGGATCTGGCAAAGCCGGGCACGATCACGGCAAGGGCCATCAACCCGAAGTCCTGCGCCTCCAGCAGACGCAGGAAGATCATGCTGCGAACCAGTTCGATAGCCGAGACCGACAGCGACTTGACCATCAGCCACTGCACGCCGCCGAGGGTGCGTCCGCGCAGCGAATCGCGATGTCCCAGAAAACGCGCCAGGGAGATGCCCATCATGTCCTTTTTCCTTGCGCACGCTGGCGGGGCGATAGGTTGCGGCCGAGCTGCAGCAGGCGGCCCGTTTCCATGCCGAGATCCATGACGATCTTAACGATCGGCGTCATCAGCAGGCTATCCATGCGCTTGAGGTAGCGGTACTGAAAGGCAAAACGCCGCAGGATGAGCAGGTAATACGCCGGGAGCAGCAGGGCGAGCAGCGGCCATCGCCAGGGACCGATCACAGCGGACAACCCTGCCAGCAGGCCGGCCAGCAACAGGAAACGCACGGTCAGCGAGTTCTTGAAATTGTACAGCAGATGGCGACGCCTGGCCGTGAGAAAGTCACTGATCATGAACTGGCTTTTTCCGCGCTCGACAAACCACTTGAACACCTTGGCCAAGCTGCCCCGCGGTTTGTGGTAGACAATGGCCCGGGGATTGAAGACGAACCGGAACTCGCTGGCGGCACGCTCGGCGAATTCCATATCCTCGCCCCGGGTATTGCGCGTATCGATGAAACCGCCGATGCGGTCGAACACGGCCTTTTTGTACAGGCAATTACAGGTGGACATCCCCGTGGTGTCCACAATGCGCCCCTGTGCCGCGTGGATGCGCAGCAGTCCGCCATTGGGGAACCCGAGGACAATCTCGCTGCAGCCGACGGCGTTGGCATCCTTGACCAGGACGCCGCCGGACACGCCGGCAATATCGCCTTCCAGCGGGGATACCAGCGCCTTGAGCCAATACGGCTCGAACAGGCAGTCGTCGTCGGTAAAGACGATCAGGTCATGGCGGGCATGACGGATGCCGATGTTGCGTGCGTAGCCCCAGCCGCGGTTCTCGCGAGGAATGACAACGTAATCGACCGCGCCGGGATCACGCGGGCGGTCGCACTCCTCCACGATTACGATCTGCAGACGATTTGCAGGATAGTCGACCTGCCTGAGTGATGTCAGGCACAAATCGAGGTCCTCGCGGCGATCCTTGGTGATGATAATCACCGAAACAGCAGGCCATTCTTTAGCGGCTGAGGTCATAGGCATACCACCTTTTGTTTGACACTACCGCCCCATCGCCCCCAGGTCATGGCGGCGGACTTCAGCAGCATCAGCCAAGGCATGAGTGCCAGATCGAGCAGGGTCGGCCGCAGTCCGCGTTGCCGCATACGCCTGGCTATCGAAGCCGCCAGATAGCAGAGATAGAGCGGGGCCAGCAGCCACAGGGGTGACCAAAGACAGCCTGGCAGCAGGGCCAGCAGCAGTTTCTTGTCGGCGGGATCAAGGTCGATCCAAATGCGCAGGCGGGGATGCGGTTGCCTGATATTCAGGCCGGGAGCCTGGATGATGATCGCCCCTCGCACTGCCCGTCGGAGCGTCCAGGCATGGGCACCGCCGAAGCCTCTGGACTGCCGCATCATGGCGGACAGGCTATCGCGGTGGATATGATACACCACCGCATCGGCCAATGCATGGATTGTTCCTCCCTGTTGGTAGATGCGGTCGCACAGATCGTGATCCTCGCCGTAGATGAGCAGGTTCTCATCAAACCCCCCGATCGTCTCGAAAATGGATTTGCGCAAGATCAGGTTGGCGGTCGGAAAGCCCCCGATACCATCGGATTCAAAGCGGGTGAATGTTTTCTCGGCGGGATTGGGCGGCAGGGTATAAAGGCCTGTGAAGCAAGCCACGATCCCCTTTGCCGGAGCAGCTTTGACGCAGCCGGCAAAGGCCGCCACCCTGGGAAGGCGGGCGATGGCACGACGGAGATCGGCCAGCCAGTGTTCGTCGGGCATGCAATCGGCGTCGGTAAAGGCGAGCCAATCGCCCTCCGCCGCACGGGCACCGGCATTGCGGGCCGCTGATGCCCCGGGTTTGGATTCGTGTAGCAGCGTCATGGCGATCTGCGGGTGGGCCTGGATAAACGATTCGACGATGCGCACCGATTCATCCGTGCTGTTGTTGTTCACGAGGATAATCCGGTCCTGCGCCAGCATAGGCTGACGAGCCAGGGCATCCAGACAGGCCTGGAGAGTACGCGCCGCATTAAAGAAAGGGATCACCATCGAAATGCTCATGGTCAGGAAATGTACTTGACCCTCGTGCATAAGGCAAGATCCAATAGGAACCGTGATCTTTTGGCAGGGCATTCCGCACCAAAAAAATGGCCTGGCGGCAAACGCCGCCAGGCCGTGAATGTGTCACCGTATAATCCGTGGCATCAGAACTGGCTCAAGTCATCGTCGTCCAGCGGGATCACCTCTTCGGCGCGGGCGCTTTTAGCGGCAATCTGCCGGGCCGGTGCCTTCTTGGAGGCGGGACGCGGCGACGGGGTTGCCGCCAGATGATGCCGGGCGGCCGGACGGGCGGCCGGACGCGATGCCGGACGCTGGCCGCTGCCTGCACCGCCCACGATCGACTGCAGTTCCTCGACCATCGCGTTCAACTCCTGCGCCTGGCTGGAGAGTTCCTCGGAGGCGCTGGCGCTCTCCTCGGCATTGGCCGCGTTCTGCTGAACGACCTTGTCCATCTCGGCCACGCCGG
>JFJP01027379.1_pt1 | contig 13412 bp, 12 predicted proteins | sample 431651 | NCBI WGS metagenome assembly JFJP01 (sample SAMN02602958, study PRJNA72255) | Microbial mat metagenome, whole genome shotgun sequencing project. | biome: fresh water; feature: sink hole; material: water; isolation source: purple microbial (photo- and chemosynthetic) mats found in...
CATTTTCAAGGATCAAAAAAAAATTAATAGGAATTTAAAGAGCGAGTTTTGTTTGAACTCTTTTTTTAAAAAGTTTTTTCTTATATTTGATTAATTTAATAGTTTTTTTAAAAAAAAAAAAATCAAAAGGAAAATGATAAAATGCATAAAAAACAAATAAATATAAAAAATTTGATTTTTTAACAAAAAAAATGATATCATTCAAAACTTCGGAAAATTTTCACAAGAATGCATCACACAATCACCAAATACTGAAACCAAAATTTTGTTCATTGGGTAAAATTAAAACTCCTGACAATTTTCCCTATAAAAAAAAATTAGACCTTAAAAAACTCATAATTAAAAATTACTTGCTTTATTTTGAACCCTTTGGAAAAATATGTGTAATAATATCCATAATAAATCAAATAATGGTTATGAAGTAAGATATTTTTCATATTCTTATCTCTAAATTCTAATAGTGTACTCGAAAATAAAAATGCAGAAACAGAAGCTTATGAGAAGATAGATATTTTCTTCAATATTGAGCTTGTTATTGCTTATTTGATGACAGCTGATTGTTTTTTTAAATTATGGTTGCATGATTTTTTTTTATACAATCAAAATTATGGAATCATATACCTGCTAATTGATTGTATCTCTGGTCCCGTTGGATTAGGACATGATTTATATTTTCTCTTGTTTATGGGCCAATATTCAATCATGGGATTTATAATGAGATTCGCAAAAATATTTACTTTTGGAGGAATCAGGTTTCAAATTTTTTATTATTTAGCCCTCATCATTTTGCTTTTAGAAAGATTTTACTGAAGCTTAAAAAAATGACTTACACAATATTCCCATTATTCTTCACATTATTTTCTATATTTTATCTGTTTTCGTATTTGGCGAAATCCATGTACAATAAGGATGCACCACAATATTTTGGAACTTTATCAGGATCAATGTTTACTATGTTTCAAGTCAGCAATAATAAATTGTTTGTTTTGAAAAATATTTGAAAAAAAATTAAAATTCAGATTCTAACATTAGATAGTTGGGGGGTGATCGGAAGATCGATTTTAAATTTAAATGGGATGGTTTCGGCCCTTTATATCGCTGTTTTCGTATTTATAATGACATATTTTTTTTTAAATATTCTGATTGGGTTTATAGTCGATAATATGGCACTTGTGGTAATAAACTTATAATTTTCTCAATGAAATAAAAAAACAGGATGAAGATGATAAGGAAATGAAGCAAACTCACGAATCTGTTGAAAGAGAAAATAATGAAGTTTCAATGTTTTCTCAATTAATTCTCGGAAAATATTTTGATATTATTGTCTTTTCATGTTTTCTTTTGTCTTTGCTGGAGGTCTACACTTATGTAAATTCTTCACGATTGGAAGATTCTCCGAAATATTTTATAAGATTTTTTGCAATACTCTTAGAATTCTCAATGGGAATTTTGTACACACTTCATTTCATTGCAATTGTAATTTTTTTTTTTTTTCATGAGAAATTTTTTTTTGTGAGGTATACTTTAGGTTCTATTTAGAAGATGATGATTGTAAAAATCATTCCAATTTAGAAGGACTTTTCTTTGGAATCCATTTTTTCGCTGGACCTGCGGCATTTATTTGTGATTTTTATCAATATTTTACCTATTCATATATCAAATATGGTATTATTTCTTAATTTTTTATGTTAGACTTTTGTTTGCAGGTCATTTTTTAAGAATATTCAAAATCCTTTCGATTGGAAGCAACAGGAAATTTATTTCAACTTATTTCAAGATCATCCCAAAAGTAAAAAACATTCATTTTTAAATATTTCTTTAATTTTAATTAGTTAATAAGCACATTTGTAACATTGCTAGGATTGGTCATTTTTTTAGCTTTTTGGGCTACTGAAAAATTAAGATATATTTTACCAGATTATTTTGGAAATATGAATCTATCAGTTTACTCCTTTATTCAGGTCTTCCTCCCTTCCTATTGCTTTTCAATTTTTATTTATATAATAGATTTTGACATTGGATGACTGGTGTGCAGGAATTACAAGAAAACTAATAAGAAACGCACAAGAATCTGCGTTGCCATTTGTCATCTTTATTTTCATAGCTAATTACATTCTTTTGAACATTATGCTGGCCATATCTTGTGATCAAATGAAAAATGTTTCACATCAACAGAGTATTTTTGAAGGCGAATGCGATAGTTTAAGTTCAAAATCTATGATTGTAAAAAGCTTCGAATCCAAAGTTTTTACGGTCAAACATTCTTTATATACAGTTCTTTCAAACATAGCTAAGCTGATGGAATTTAATCATTCTTTTTTCTATTCTAAATTGAAGACAGAAGATAAATTCAAAAATTTGTTTTCAAAAAAAATTTGTTCGAATAAGCAGAGTGAAATAGAGCTTTATTTTTTGATAAAAGAACTGAAAAAAGAAAAAGAAACAGAAAATAAAACTGATTTTGATGGCTTTCTTTTGGAATATAAAGGAAAAATCGTCAAAACCAAAACTAATAAATTGCCATTCAAAATAAATGCTAATGTTGAAATCTCAATACAAAGTAGAAATGCTGATATGGCTGAAAAACATCTTTTAAATATTCAAAGAGAAATTTCAAATATCATCGAAACAAAATCTGCTAGCTCTGAAAATAACAATGAAGAATATTTCGAGAATGAGAGAGAAATTTTAATAAAATAAATTAAATGAAGGAAAAATAACAATTTTTAAATCTTTAATTTCTTAAATCTTCAATAATTAAATTTTGATTTTTTCCCAAAAATCAAAAAATAATTAATAGTTAATATTTATTTATTTTTAAAATATTATTTCCCATTCTTCTTTCTCCAAAGAAAATCGATGTAAATTTCTATGTTTCATATAATATTCATTCCCAATGGCAAAAACATATTTTCCATACAAAAAGGGAGCAGTGACAAAAACTTGTGGTCGTTTAAGTTCTCCCTTTTTATCAAACGAATAATCATTCACATAAAAAATCAGACTTGTATTGGAGTCTTTGATTCGAGCATCAGACCCTCCAAAAACCAATATTTTATCTTTCGATATTTGAATGCATGCGCAAACTTCAACCGGATTCCAAAATTGTGATCCATTTCTTATTTGGATAATGTTCCATTCATTCATTTCTACATTATATTCTTCGATTTCAGCAACCATGTAATTATTAAAATCACTTCTTCCTCCAAACAAATACACTTTGTTATTAGTGAATCCAACAGCACTGGCTGCATATCTTTTCTTTTTAACTGATGCTATATTCTCCCACGAGTTTTCATAGACATTGTATCTTTCACAAGTATCAACCACTTCACTTGATGAATCTTTTCCACAAATCACATAAATATAACCTTTAAGGAAACAAAGCGTGAAATCGAATTTTTTATGAAGCATTGATGCTTTCTGAATGAGTTTTTTTTCTGGGAGTTTAATATCCAGCATATAGACTTCTCTTCGTGAAAAATATTCAGGCTCTTCTCCTCCTAATAAATATATTTCACCATTTGGAATAATAATGCTTCTCGAAAACGAAGGAATCTTGAATGTAATATCCAATTCGATAGCATGTGTGGTATTGGTCACAATGTCATAGATATTGAGTTTCTTTTTACCCCATTCAAACCAATGCAAAATCTTTGGTTGGCCTGCCATTGTTGACTCTAAATTGGACCCATCTACATTTAAAGTGAGATTTTGATCAATGGAATCAGAGATGTGATCAAGGAGAAATGAGGTGTTGATGTTGAAAGATATTTGAAAAGGTTTTTCAAATTTATTGGATGCTTTCAATAATGCTCCACTGTTGCTGGAATTAGCTGAGTTGAAGAAGCAGGATTGCAAAGTGTAATTTGAAAAATTTTGAGAGTTGGTCAAATTGCTATTCATATTGTTGCAAAATTGCAAATATTTTTTGATTAGATCTATATTGACTCTATCCATTGGCTGCTTGTTATTCAAAAGCTCAAAGGCTTTAGTTTTAAAATTTTGGAGATTTTCAACAATGTTCAATGCACAATTCGAATTGTTAATGATCTCTTTTTTAAAAACCTCCATTTTATTCTGTACCGAATCATTGATTTGGCCAAATAAATCGTCCAATATTTTCATTTGCACTTTTTGGTTTGTATTGATCTCATTGATTAACTTTTGTGGATTATTCAATAAATCTTTTGAGTTTTCTTTTGAATATTCTTCTAAAATTTTGGATATTCCTTGAATATGTTGAATATGATCTTTGTGTGACAAGATGCAATGACCACATAATTCAAGAAAACAAAAACTATTGTTGCAAATAAATTGAATCGGTTGGTTGTGGATCTCACATAAAAGAGGTTTTTTTAAAAGGGAGTCTTTGTTATCTGATTGCTTTGTTTCCTCTGGGGAAATATCTTTGGAAAATTTGGATTTTTGAGATCTCAGTTTCTTTGTTATTTTGTTTTCGGATTGCAATTTTTTAGAGGATTTTGGCTCTTTGTAAATTTTTTTCTTCTTTATGGAATCAGAAAATAGTGAGTTCTTGTTGATTGTAGAAAAAACATTTGTCTGATTTTCATCTGATTTGGATAAAGTTTCGTCTTTTTTTGTGGATTTTCTCATAGGAGCTGTAAATTTTTTGAAAATTTTCGATGATTGTTTTCCTAATTATTAATTTATAAAATAATGTTTTTTGTTTCAAATAGTATTTTTATGAATCCTTTGAAAAAAGGGGGAAGTTTTTTTTTAGGAAACTAATTTTTGATTTTAAATATTTTCTGAAAGCAAAAAGCTTTCAAATTATTTGAGCAAATAAAAAAAACCTTAATTGTTTTATTTTCATGTCTGAGAAAATAATTAAAAGACTTTCAATTTTTTTTTTAATTTATGTAAAAACTCCAATAGCCTTTGTTGTCCTATTCTATGATTAATAAAGTTTTTTAGCAATAAAAAATTTCCTCAGGCTCAATATTTGAAAAATTCCTGATGCCAAAATAACAATCGTTTGAAATATGGTTGCCAAAACAACTCTTTCATTGATTTTAGTATTTTCCTAAAAAATAACAAGATTTTTTTGTTTAATATGATATTTCTTTGAACCTCATATAAATTGTCTTCAGTTTCTCGATTCATTTCTTGTAAACTAATAAACATTCTCGTTTTTTCCAAAAGTCTTTTCGATTGAGAGAATAATTGTGTGATATGATCATTGTTTGCTGCACCCACCACTTTTGTATCTTCTTCACCCACCACCAATCTAAATGAAAATCTCATTTTCGTGAGAGAATTCGTATCTTTCAGCGTGATGCAAATTCTATGATGTCCAGCTATATAATTAAAAGAATATTTTCATGAATGAAAAAAAAACAAATAGAAAACCATCTTGGGTTGTTAATGAAAATTTTCCTTTCCCTTGTGCATCCTTTGTATAAATGGTTTCATGATTTGGATTAAACACATTAATCTGGACTAATTTGAAGGGTTCATGGTCATCCTTCAATTCGTAATAAGCAATTACAAGCTATTTTCTAAAATTTATCATCAGGTTTTTTTTGTTTTTTTTTGAAACTTGGTTTTTAGGAATATCATCAAATACACATTTTTCTTTTCCGGATTCAAGCAAAAAATAAAGAGAGTTTGCTGTTGTTGAAAATAAAAGTAAAAATGACAAGGATATTTTGAATTTCATTTTAAAAATTATTCAATATTTCCAAAAAAATTAATTTTTGATTTTGAAAAGTCTTTTTTCATTTTTTTTTAATGAATTCTAATTATATTCTTTATCAATGTTTTTTATAATTTTCGAATTTTTGATAGCACATTTTTAATATTTCTTTCTTTCGAAAATCACATATAATTTAATATTTCACATAAAGGATCAACTCTACCATATATATTTTTAATATATTTTTTTAATGTATAAGATAAATATAAGCATCGATTCCGTTTTTTAATGTTCTCTGAATAAATTTTCAGCATTTTCTTTCCTTTTTCATCCACATTAAAATTAAAAGTCGAAAATAACAAAATCTTCTGTTGTCCAGCAACTTCCAACAAAAATTTTTTCCAATACTTACAGCTAATTTTAGGTTTTGTATGAAGGAATAAATTGAATTCAATAAACTGAGTTTTTTTGATTCCATATAAAATTATTTCCATAGATTTTTCATCGAAAAATACAGATCCCCCAGCAAAGAATTTATCCCTCAACGCGAAAGTGAATCTTTTTAAATTTTTAGTTATATTTTCCATAAAACATGATAATATTTGATCAAATTGAAATTTATAAAATTGCGAATAATCTAAATCAAAACAAATCGAAAGTTCTCTTAGTTTTGGAAAAATATATTCCAAATTGTCTGAAAAGCATTCCAAAGAAACAAAATTAAGTTTCAATGACTTATAATAAAAAGCTAATTTCGACACTTTCTTTTGATAGAGAAATAAGAATTTTAAAAGGAAACTAAAAGAAACCAAAACGAAATTTGCAGTTTTTTCATTATTTTCAAAACATAATGTTAAATCTTCTAGTTGTTCGAATTCTATTAATTTTTCAAGTTCTTCGCAAAAGGATTTCCAATGACTTCCTTTTTCAAAATAATATGTTGCAATAAAATAAATGGATAAATGTTTTAAAGTTTCTTTTGATTGTAAAATTTGAGGCAAAATTAATTTTGGCATTTTGGTTTTTGAGTTCTCGTTATTTTCTAAAAATAAATGCAAATCCTCATATTGATGTGAATTTGTTGACAATTTTTCTAAGAGAAAATCACTAATAATAGAAATATTTCGAGAGTCTTCATTTATATAAAATTCAAATAAATTTTTCGTTTTTCTAATAAAAAACATGCAATTCATGAGCAAGAAATCTTTCCATTCTGATTTTTTTTTATCAAAACAACAAGCATAAAAGTTGGAAACATTGTCAGGTATTAAGTTCAGAAAATCCTTCTGATATTTGGCTTTGAATAATTCACCCTCTGAGGCTAACAAGATTTTTTGTATTTTTTCAAAAGATTTTAAATCAGAAATAAGCGATTTAAATTCTTTGTAAAAAAAAATTTTTTCTTCCTCTAAATGAGTCAAACTTTCTTTTAAAAATATGTGAGTTCTCCAAAAATAAGGTAATTTCAAAATTATTTCCTTTCTATCTTGACAATTGTAAGAGATACTAATAAAATGTTTAGGGTCATCCATTCAAGAAAAATTTGATAGATTATTATAATTTTTTTTTTTTATTTTTGATAAACTTTGAGGATAAAATATTTTACAAAAAGGAAAGAGTATTTTAAAATTTAAATTTTTTTTTCTTAAGTAACTTTTTTAAAACTAAAAATAATAAAAAATTAACACTTATGATTGATTATTTGTCATTTTTTTCTTTTCCTTCAATGTTTATTTATTTATTTTTTTCTCTTCTCTTTTTTTTTGAAAGACTTAACTTATTTCCCAAGTAAATTTTTATGAAAAATTAATATTTTAAATAAAATTACAGTTTTAAATAAAAAATCATTCATTTATTGATTTATCTGTTGAATTTTTGTTTTAATATTATTTTATTTGTATTTGAGACTTTGAGGCATTTTTCACCTAATGCAATTTTTTCCCTAAAAATTAAGTTTTTATCCAAACTCATCATTGTTCTTTCCTTTTGAAACAAATAAAAACAAACAAACTTAACAATTTTTATTTCCATTGTCGTTTCAGCTGACCAATCAATCTTATTTAATAGAACAGTTTTTTTCAGTCTCTTGTAATCGGAATTTTCATTCAAAACAATATTTTCATGAGAAAACCCGTGAAATTCTTTCAAATCATTCGGATATCTAAAACAAATAGCAAAATCATCATATTTTTCCTTTTTAAATAGAATGATACTTGAATAAAATAAAAAAATTATAATAAAACCTCCATATTATAAATATCAAAAACTATATCCAATTTTGCAATGAATTTGCTATCAATTTCTATGCTGTCCTCCAAATTATTTGCAGGCTCCAACAAAACAATATTTTTGCTTCGTAAATCCTTTGGAAAATTTGAAATATTCTCTTGAATTGATGCAAAAAAGTTCAAATTTTTCATGGAATCTTTGTAAAGAGAAAAAAACTGTTTCCTCTCATTATAATTATTTAATTTTGATGGATTTGATAATATTTCTTTGCATAAAACTGAAATATTTTTCGAAATCAAAAGATAATTTGAATAGTTCTGATTTTGATCCAATATATAATTTTGAAAATCAATCGATGAAGTCAAAATTATACTTAAAAAATTAATGATTTTTTTGGATTCGACGATCTCAGAAAATTCATCCTCAAATAAATGAATTGGAAGTAAAATCAAACAATAAAATTTGATAAGGTTGAAAAATAAAGTCAGTTCTTTTCCAATATTTGAATAGATTTCTTGCAACTTAAAAATTCCTCTCATTATTTTTATGATCGAACAATAATTTATTTGAGAACCGTCAGCTAAATCCTTTTGAATAAGGATTACTTTCCATAAATATTTGCTCATTTTGTTCACGAAAATATCAAAGATATTTTGATTATTCTTGAATTTTCCTGTTATTATGAAGATTTTCTCAATTTTTTTTGAAATATCAACAAAATTTCCATTAGCGTTTAGAAAATTAATTAGCAGTAATTTGTAAAAATATGAAGAATCAGTTTTTTCAAATTGTTCATTTTCAGTCAAAATGTCAGTTGTTTCTGATTTTTTAGATTTTTGTTTTATGAATTGTGGAAAAACATCATTCACATAATTGTAATGTTTTTCAAAGTAAAAGGGCAATTCATTTCTAATTTTATTATCTAAGTTTATTACATTGCAAATTATGATGAGCTTTGCCAGATAAATAGGATCCTTCCAATCAGGCTCTTTAATTAGAAACCCCTATTTTTATTTATTTTTACTTAATGAATAAAATAAATATGTGTGTATACTTCATTGATATCGAGCAACGTTTTAAATTTCCTTGAAATTTTTGAATAATTTTTCAATGAGAAATTTTTGAGAGATTCATAAACAAAATGTTGATCGTCTTTGAATTTTGTGAGATTATAAAGTAGCCCCTAAAATTTGTATTTTTTAAATTTTTTTAAATTATTTCATTACTTCAATCATTTGAAAGGCAATATCCTCTTGTTCACTATAGATTTGACCAATTAGCTTATAAAGTTCTATTCTCAAGGGAAAAATATCTTCTTTTAAATTAAATAAAATCATAGTTTTTTCTGATTCCTTTTAAAAAAATTCAAATTTATAAACAATTTTATTTTTACTTTGATTGATATTTGGGCTAATATTTTTGTTAAAGCTTTCACGCTTTCAATCCTAACCAAATCATTCTCATCATTTAGCATACAGAAAAGCACTTCACGTGATTCACTTGAGAATTTCTTTGATTTTAATCCAAAATAATTGATTAGTTTTATTGATTTTATTCTAATCTAATAAAAAAATTTTCTTCTCATAATATAATCGATTTTTTTAGAAAACCTCAGCTAATTCATCTTCCAATAAATGAATCAGAATTCCTGTAGTTTGATTATCATAAATTTTGACATTTTTCAAATGAGATATATCAATATCATTCGATTGGATTTTTTTTTCATTTTTCTTCAAAGTTTTTAAGTTTGAAAAATTCAATTCAAATGAAATTAAAAACTTTTGCTTGATAGCCTTCTAATGATTCTTTTTGAATTGTTCGAATGAGCAAATTATCTGGAAGAGAATCAAAAGAAAACATAGAATCGATAGCATTTTTTTTAATATCTTGATTAAAACTTTTTGCGGTTTGGCACAACTAGAATAAATAAAGAACTTAAATTTTTCATAATTAAATGCAATATGGACGAAAATAAAAATATTCTCAATTGTATTTGGATCAATATTCTTCCCCACAAGCAACATCTCCTTCAAAAATATTAATGTTTCAATTAATTGTTTATCACTAAAATCTGTTTTTATTAGCCATGCAATCTAAAAAATCTTCATAATTTTTTTTTTTCTTTCAAAATATTTACAAATTCATTTTGAAATAATAATTTATCATCATGTATTTCCATAATTGAAAGGAAGAGTTTATAATCATTTTTCATAAAATTTAAGATATTTTCATTGAGATTTGCAACAATAGTGGATTTGTAGTTTTTCAAATGCAAACAAAGAGATAAAAACTTTTTTTTTATTTCAGTTTTTATTGGTGTTAATTTATTGAGAATGATTGAAAAATTTGAAAATCCATTGATATAGATTTTTTCTAATTTTTCTTTTTCATTCTGATCATTGCAATCGTTCAATAGGCAAACCATCTTTTTGATAAATTTAATAGAAACTTTGCACAAGCTCGTTTTAATGATATCATTCTCTTCTCCATAAATCTAAAATAAATGAATGATCTAATTTTTTCTCTCTTTTTATAATTTATACTAATGATAAAATATTTTTGAACCAATCTTCTTCCAAATAATCGGTTTTTCTGATTAGATCTTTCAACATGATGCAAAAGGCATTCTAAAAAAATATCATTCATATTTATGCTTCAAAAAAATTTACTCGAAAAATCATTTGGTTTTTTCTTGAAATTTCAAAAAGAATTTTTTCGAAAAGAAATTTCGTTAAAGAAGGAAATTCACTCAATTGTCCAAGAAAAATTCTGAAAAAGCTATTAAAAAATTTAAATCTTTCAATGTTTTTCTCGTTTTCTAAAGCTTTCAATGAAGCATTTATTTTTCCTAACTTAAAAACAACGATTTTTGATTGAATTAAGAATTAAATAAACGTTTTCCTCAAGAGCATTTAAATTAATATTCTTATGAAACTTTATTATGAGTTTGCCATCATATTCTGAATGTAATTTTTTTCTTGGATTGATTTCTTGAACCTGAGTTTCAGAAAAATGAAAGTCAGCTTTTCTTTTGGTAATCATAAATTTTAGAAAATATTATTTTAAATTTTCGCTAAATTTATTAAATTTTTGATAAACAAAAAAAAGAAGAACTGATTTACAAAATTAAAAAAAAATACAAGCGAGCAATTTTATGTTTTTAATTAAAGTACTTCTATTATTTGTCTTTTAAAATTAAATCAAAATATAAAAAAAACGAAAATAGCATCATAATTTTGTTTACCGCGATATTTAAAACCTAATCTAAGAAAATTTCATGTATGAATTTGTATATGATAGCATTTTTTTCATATTTTTTTAATTTTAATTTATAATAGAAATTGGCAGTTTTTTTATTCACTCAAGATTTTCCTATCAATGTAATGGAAAAAAACTTCACACATTTTAAATAAATTTTTGTATTTGTTATTTTTCAGATTGATTTGAAAAAATTTCGATGAGATAAGAATTTGTTCTAAAAACAAAATTAAAGTAATAAAAAAAATCAAATGATAAACAACAATTCTTCTATTCTCCTTCAAAAAGTATCAAAGGAGTTGAATCAACCAGAAAATTCAAAATTCAATGAGGAATTTGAAGAAGAAACTTTGCCATCTCAAATCGAACAAGAAAAATTGCCAGACCTTTCATCAGGAAATTATGAAGCTTCCATCCAAACTATAGAAATAACTGCAGGTTTTGCTGAAGCAAATAACACATTAAAAGCTTGGTGGATTACATTGCAGGCAGATAAAACAGCTGCTTTCTCTGAAAGAAGCATATTATACGAAAAAGCTTTAAAAAATCTATCAGGATGTTATAAGATTTGGTATCATTATTTGAAAGAAAGCATAGAGGATGTATCAAAATTAAGTCCTTTATCAATTAAATATCAAAATGTGAATCAGCTTTTCCAAAGAGCCTTATCATTTTTGCATAAAATGCCTAGAATCTGGATAATGTATTGTGAGTTCCTAATAACACAAAGATTAATATCGAAAACCAGAGAGACTTTTGATAAAGCTTTAGCCAGCTTGCCAGCAACTCAACATGAAAAAATATGGAATTTATATCATGATTGGGCTTTGAAATTAGATTGCATTCCAACAGCCAAAAGCATTATGAAAAGATATTTGAAGATAAATCCTGATTTTAAAGAAATTTTTTTAAGTTATCTTCTTGAAAAAGAAGAGTTTGATGAAGCTGCTTTGATTTTGAAAGAAATTTTAGACGATGATGGATATGCATCTACTAGTGGCAAATCAAAATATCAATTTTTAATGCAGCTTTGCGAGTTAATTTCAAAACATCCGGATAAAATAGTTTAGATATTTTTATTTTTTTTAAATTAATTCATTATTTTTAGACAAGCCTTGACTGTGAATCAGTTATTCAGCATGGAATAAGCAAATACACAGATGAAATAGGAAATTTATGGGTATGTTTAGCTGATTATTTCATCAGACAAGGATTGTTTGAAAAGGCAAGAGACGTTTTCGATGAAGCACTATCGAGTGTATATATTTTTTGTTTTAAAAGTTTTTCTTCATAATAAATAATTAAATTTAGATATTGACTGCTCGAGATTTTGGAATAGTTTTTAATGCATACGTTAAATTTGAGGAAGAAATAATTAACATGATTTCCCAGGAAGATGGTTTGCAGGACAAATCTTTGACAAGTGGGAATGAGAAGGATCTTAGAACTACTGTGAATAAAATTCTCAATTTAGATGAAGAGAAAACAGAAGTTACAATGCTAACAGAAGATTATGAATTGGATTATCGAATAGATCGCTTGGAAAAACTATTAGATAAGCGACCATTATATTTGAATGATTGCCTGCTCAGACAAAACAAAAACAATGTAAAGGAATGGCTAAAGCGTTTATCTTTGGTCTCCAAAGATGAAAGAATGTATTTAAAGACCATCAGTGAAGCAATTAGTCAAATTGATCCTCAAAAAGCTGAAAACGGTTCTTTAAGTGATATATGGGTGAAATTTGCTAATTATTATCAAACTTATGGTGATCTTAAAAATGCCAATCTGGCCTTTGATAAAGGCTCAACAATACCTTATAAATCTCTAGAAGATTTGATAAATATTTGGACAAATTGGGCTGAAATGCTTATTGAAGAAGGATATTATAAAGATGCTTTGATGGTCACAAAACAAGCTCTCTTTTCTAAAAAGAATCCTGATGAAATAACTGAAGGTCTTTCCACAGCCTTATCTCTTTGGACCTTATATATAGATTTAGAAAAGAATCTTGGAACTTTTGAAACAATTAGTGAAGCCTATAAGAGAATGCTCAACCTTAAAGTGATCACTCCTTGCATTCTTTTGAATTATGCTAATTATCTTGAGGAAAATAAATATTTTGAGGAATCATTTAAAGTTTATGAAACAGGGATTAGCTTATTTACATGGCCAAGCCTTTATGAAATTTGGTTGTTATATTTGGAAAAATTTGTTCAACGATATGAAGGAGATTATATCGAAAGAACTCGGGATTTATTTGAAA
>JFJP01018724.1_pt1 | contig 13411 bp, 13 predicted proteins | sample 431651 | NCBI WGS metagenome assembly JFJP01 (sample SAMN02602958, study PRJNA72255) | Microbial mat metagenome, whole genome shotgun sequencing project. | biome: fresh water; feature: sink hole; material: water; isolation source: purple microbial (photo- and chemosynthetic) mats found in...
TCGAGAAAATGTTCGGCTGGATGATGCCCAAGGGGCCTGGCAAGCTGAAGCTTTCGCAGATGAACATGGGGGGTATGGGACTGGGCATGATCAAGGGGATCATGCACAAGAAGCAGGTCATGCCGCTGCCCGCCCTGATCGCGCAGGCACAACGCAGCGGGGTGCGCCTGGTGGCCTGCACCATGACCATGGACTTGATGGGCATCCGCAAGGCTGAGTTGATCGACGGAGTGGAGGAAGGTGGCGTTGCCATGTACATCGACAGCCTCAGCCGCTCCCCCGCCAATCTGTTCATCTCCTAGTTGAACAGAGGCACTTGCAAAACCCTTAGGCACCGGAAACAGGCTGAAGCCTGAACTACGAACCAGGAAAAAGGTTTGTAGTCCAGCCTTCAGGCTGCTCGGTTGGAAAGGCGGAGCTGCAGGGAGGGTTTTGCAAACGCCTCGAACATTTTAAATATATGCTTGTTTTTATTCGTTGGTTTGTGGATGATCGTTCCTGCGTTGTTTTGGCAGCGCACAGTTTTTAATCGATATCTTCGGGGCAAGGTGATGCCGATGGTGATGCGGCAGATTCCTGACCGGCGGTGAGAGTCCGCGACTCCGGCGTGAAACCCGGACTGAAACGGTGGAATTCCGTTGCCGACAGTGAGAAGGACGGGGGGCCTTCAAGTCTGGATGAGAGAGGATAGGTGGGAATCTGGTGTCTTTGACGCCTTCTCCGGTCTGTCTTTTTTGTCCCCTCGGATGTCATAAGCGGGGTGAAGACATGTCATTCGATCCTATAGAGGAAGTGCTCGATTCGGTTCGCCGGGGAGATATGGTGGTGGTGACCGACGATGCCCGTCGTGAAAACGAGGGCGATCTGGTGGTGGCGGCGGACAAGGCGGATGCGCGGGCGATCAACTTCATGACCAAGTTCGGGCGAGGCCTGATTTGCGTGACCCTGGAAAAGGAGCGGGTCGATGCCTTGAACCTGGCGCCGATGGCGGCGCGGCGCCAAGGGGATGCCTTCGGCACGGCCTTCATGGAATCGGTGGATGTGATCGAGGGCGCGACGACCGGTATCAGCGCCCAGGATCGCGCCTTGACCATCGCCCGGCTGCTGGATATGAACGCCCGGCAGTCCGATTTCGCCAGCCCCGGCCATACCTTCCCCCTGCGGGCGGTCAAGGGTGGGGTGCTGCATCGGGCGGGGCACACGGAGGCCTCCGTTGATCTCGCCCGCTTGGCGGGGCTGCGGCCCGCCGGGGTGATCTGCGAGATTTTGAACGATGACGGTTCCATGGCAAGGGTGCCCGATCTCGAGAAGTTTGTGAAGGTGCATCACCTCAAGATGGTGTCGATCGAGGATCTGATCGCCTATCGCCGACGCACCGAGCGCCAGGTCGAATTGATCCGGACGGTCAAGTTCCCGACGCCTTACGGCATTTTCCAACTGCGTTTGTACGAATCGCTGATCGAGAAGGACCACCATGTCGCCCTCGTGCTGGGCGAGCCCGAGAAGCAGCCCTCAGCCTTGGTGCGCGTACATAGCGAATGCCTCACGGGCGATGTCTTCCATTCCATGCGCTGCGATTGCGGCAACCAGTTGCACCGGGCCATGGAGTTGGTCGGTGCCGAAAAGCATGGCGTGATCCTGTATATGCGCCAGGAGGGGCGGGGGATCGGCCTGGCCAACAAGATTCATGCCTATGCATTGCAGGATAAGGGGCTCGATACCGTGGAGGCCAACGAAGAGCTCGGCTTTGCAGCGGACCTGCGGGATTACGGCATCGGTGCCCAGATCCTGTCCGATATCGGCTTGAAGAACCTGCGGCTCCTGACGAATAATCCGCGCAAGGTGGTCGGGCTGGAGGGCTATGGCCTGACGATCACTGAACGGATCCCGATCGTCTGCGAGCCGGGCGAGCATAATCACCGGTATCTCTCGACGAAACGGGAAAAACTCGGGCACATTATCTAGTCTCGTCAGTGTTCAACCTTTTGGATTAGGATTACGATTAAGATTAGGATTAGGATTAGGAGGATGAAATGAATGAGATCGCGGTGAATCTGGTATCAACGGGACGCAAATTCGGTATTGTGGTCAGCCGTTTCAATGACTTCCTGACGAAACAACTCGTCGGAGGGGCGGTGGATTGCCTCGTCCGGCATGGCGGCGACGAGGAGGATATCACGCTGATCTGGGTGCCGGGAGCCAATGAGCTGCCGCAGGTAGCACAGGTGCTGGCGCAGTCCGGCAAGGTCAATGCCGTGATTGCGCTCGGGGTTGTGGTGCAGGGGGCCACGCCGCATGCCGACCTGATCAACAACCAGGTTTCGAAGGCCCTTTCCGATATTGCCTTGCGAACCGGGGTGCCGGTGGTCAATGGCGTCGTGTGTGCCGGTAATCTGGAGCAGGCGATTGAACGGTGCGGGACCAAGGCTGGCAACAAGGGCTGGAATGCCGCGTTGGCGGCGATTGAAATGGCTAATCTGTTTGCGGAGTTGAAGTAGCCAGACGTTTGCCGACAGGCGTGCGCAGAGAGGGTGGATGAAGTATGGCAACACGGCGGGATGCACGCGAGTGGGCTTTGCAGATTGTTTTCAGTCTGGACTTGAATACGCGCAAGGAACTGGATGGGGTCTTCCGCGATTTCTTCCGGGATAATCCGACGGATGATGCGGCGATGCGTGGTCTCGCCGAATCCCTGGTGCAAGGCGTGGTGGAGAACCGCGGTATCATCGACGAGGCCATCGAGCGTTATGCGGAACATTGGCGCATGGCGCGGATGGGCGTGGTGGACCGGAATGTGCTCCGGATCGCGGTGTATGAAATGATGTTCCGTCCGGATGTTCCCCCCGCTGTGGTAATCAACGAGGCGATTGATATCGCCAAGTATTTCAGCAATTCGGAGTCGGGTCGGTTTGTAAACGGGATCCTTGACCGGGCCCGCAAGGAGTTGGAGAAGGAGCGCAATGCCCAAGGCAAGCCTGAAAACGCCCGGCACCCCGCCCGCAAGCCTCGATGAGGATTGCATGCGCCGGGCGCTGGCCCTGGCCCGGCGCGGCGAGGGGCGCACCCGTCCGAATCCGCCGGTCGGCGCACTGGTCCTGCGACAGGGCGTAGTGATCGGCGAGGGCTGGCACCACCGGGCCGGTGCTCCTCATGCCGAGATCGAGGCATTAAAGGGGCTGACTGCGGAGCAAACGGCCGGTGCGACGCTGTATGTGACCCTGGAGCCCTGTTCGACCCATGGTCGTACGCCGCCCTGTACCGAGGCGATCCTGCGCGCGGGCATCGCGAGGGTGGTGGTGAGCGCGTCGGATCCAAACCCGAAGCACCGGGGGCGCGGCCTGCGGCTCCTGCAGCGGCAGGGCGTGGAGGTGGTGCGGGGGGTATGCCGGGCGGATGGCGAGACCCTGATCGCGCCCTTCTCGAAGTGGATCCAGACGGGCCGCCCCTATGTCACCCTGAAGATGGGCATGTCCCTGGATGGCCGGATCAGTGACCGTACCGGCCGCTCGCGCTGGATTACCGGGGCGGTCGCGCGGCAGGGGGTTCACGATCTGCGCCGCCGCGCGGATGCGATCCTGGTCGGGCTCAACACCGTGCAAGCGGATGATCCGTCGCTCTGCTGGTCCAGGCGGGCCGCGTTGAACCCGTGCCGGATCGTGCTGGATGCCAGGGGGGAGCTGCCCTTGCAGGCCAAGGTCTTCAGCGATGGGCAGGCCGACCATACGATCGTGGCCGCCACATCGGCCATCGGGACGGACCGGAAGGCCGCCATCGAGGGGCTGGGTGCCCGGGTGTGGATTTGTGGCGATGGCCCGCGCGTGGATCTGGATGCATTGCTGGCCGCCTGCGGGCGCGAGGGGTTCCTGCATGTGTTGTGCGAGGGGGGGGGCGAACTGGCGGCGGCACTGGTCCGGCAACGGTTGGTCGATGATCTATGGTTCTATGTCGCCCCGCGCTTTATCGGGTCGGATGGTATTCCCGTGCTGGGGGGCGAGGGCTGGTTGCTGGATCAAACCCCGTCCCTGCGCATTCAATCTGTTGCCCAGGTGGGGGAGGATGTGCTGATCAGGGCGGTACCGGGAGGGGATAAATGTTTACAGGCTTGATTGAGGCGGTGGGCTCGTTGCGGACGATGAGCCGGCACGATGGGGGGGCGACCTTGACCGTGAAATGTCCCCCGTGGTCGCCGGAACTGGTGGCCGGGGAAAGTATCGCGGTGCAAGGGGCCTGCCTGACCGTCGTCGATTTCGAGGCGACACAGTTCCGTGCGGATGTGCTGGACGAGACCTTGCGCCGCACCAATCTGGGTCAGAAACACCCCGGTCAATCCCTCAATCTGGAGCGCGCCCTGCGCTTTGGTGATCGCTTGGGCGGGCATCTCGTCAGCGGGCATGTGGATACGGTCGGTACGCTGGCTGCGGTCCGGATGGAGGGGCGCGACCGGGTGCTGAACATACGCAGCGACCGGGACACCCTGCTCGGCATTGTGCAGAAGGGATCCGTGGCACTGGATGGTATCAGCCTGACCGTCTCGGCGGTCACGGATGAGGCCTTCGAGGTCTGCATCATCCCCTGGACCTGGGAACACACCAGCTTGCATGAACGGCGGCCGGGAGACCCGATCAACATTGAAACCGATCTCATCGGAAAATATATCCAAAGGCAATTGGCGGCCAAACCTTCCGGTGGCCTGAGCGAGGCAACGCTGGCCGCCGCAGGTTATTGTTGAGCGATACAATGCCCGTCCCTTGGCTACTTTATATCTTGCGTGATGATCTATAAATGGTAGTATTCGCTTTATGTTGCCGTGAGTAAATCAATGATTTCATGAAACCCAATGATGTGAAAGCCACTCGCATAGACCAGACCATGCTTGTCATTCTGTCTGTTTTGCTTGTCGTTCGACTGGGCATGGTGGCTTGCTATCCTTTTCTTTGCAAGGTGATGCCGGAATGGGCGTGGGCAAACAACGACGGCTATGATTCCATAGCCATCAACTGGGTTAGAACGGGAATATTTGCTCTGCAACCTGGCATTCCTACGGCTTCGAGGCTCCCGCTCTATCCCGCCCTTATAGCAGCTTGCTACGCCATGGCGGGCGCACACTATGCCCTGGCTGTCATGGTCGCTCAAGCCTTGCTTTCGACGGCGACCGGATACCTCTTGTTCCAAATGACGAAGCGACTGTTCGGCCGATCGGCGGCGATGGCCGCCGTCGCCTTGTTCATCCTCAATCCCCAAGCGAACAACTTCGTGTTCCGTTGCGCAACAGAAACCCTGTTCTCCTTTCTCGTTATGGCCCTGCTTCGCAGCGCCGTTCAGTATATTCAAACGCGTAGGCCGACCGCTCTGCTCATGACCGCCGTGTGGCTTGCGCTCTCTCTGCTGACACGGCAAACGCTGTCTCCACTGGCGGTAGCCTGCCTGCCGCTCCTGCTGCTTTGGTCCGCCGGCGGGCGAGCTCGTTTCAAGCCGAGCCTCCTGCACAGCGCATTGGCCGTAGCAGCGGCAGTGCTCATCCTGACACCATGGGTTGCACGGAATTATGCTCATTCCGGTTATGCTCCGGTTCTCCAGACCTGGGTAGGCCAACCTCTATTTCAGGGGACGTATGTGTCTCGCCATTTGTCGAGATTCCTGCGCGGGGAGAAGACCGTCTCCAATCTAGACATGGACGCTTTGTCTGTGATCAGGGAAAAGACCGATGAGTTTCTCCGTGAGCTCGCCCCTCAAGACCGTCGGCCCATCTCATGCGAAGTCCTGGCTGATCAGTACGCAAAGGAACTGGTGCATGCAGAAGTCATCGCTGATCCTCGTCGTTTTCTCGGTCTGGCGCTGAGAAATCTTATTCTCGCCCCGGTCCTGCAAATGACGTGGAAAAGCACGGTCGTCCTGATGCTTTGGAACTGGCCTTTGTTGATCCTGGCATCCGTGGGTGTTATCGGGTGCATCCGCACGCAACCCAGGATATTCCTGAACGCGCTTCCCGTCGTCGTCCTCTTTTTCTACGTGCTGGGGGTACATTCCCTCGTGTGGCCTCAGGCAAGGTACATCATGCCTGCATTGCTGCCATTTTCGACCTTCGCAGGCCTGGCACTGACACGACGGGCTCATACAGCCTAGGAGGATTCCGCGAAGATCTTGATCAGTTCGTCCACCGGTTCCAAGCCTACCGAGATGCGCAAGAGGCCGGGGTCTATCCCTTCGGCCTCTAGTCGCGCACGCCCTGCCGCTGTTGTTACCAGATCGTAATGGGCCATGTAAACGTAGGCCATGCAGAGGGTGAATTCGGTGCCGAAACTCGGCCCTTTACAGAGTTCCAGTCGGTCGTAGACCTGCTCCAGGGGCTTGTCGAAAACCACCGAGACCACCCCGCCATAACCGCCGGTCGGTCGCCGCACCGCCTCGTAGGCCGCCGCCGATCCGGGTTGCCCCGCCCAATGCACCTGCCGCACGCCCGGCGCCGATCGGAAGTACTCGATCAGCGCTGCCGTATTGGCATTGATGCGTGCCATGCGCCCGGGATACCCCTGGATGTGCAGTGCCAGCCGGCGCAGATCGCGTTCATAGGGATTGCTCTCACGCACCGTCGCGCCCAGCCGGGACCCCCATTCGCTGTGCGTATTGAAAACCACCGCCCCAGCCATGACATCGGCATGACCACTCGCGAACTTGGTCAGGCTTTCGATCACGACATCCGCATACGGAAGCACATCAACATTGACAGGCGTCGGCATGGAAATATCCACCATCAGCGGCAGTCCGTAGCGATTCGCCAACGCCCTCAATCGGACCAGGTCGGGCGTCTCCAGCAGCGGATTGGTCATCACTTCCGTGGTGATCCCCGCCACCTTCCCGTGGTGGGCTTCAAGATATGCCTCCAGCGCATCCAGCCCGCAAACCGAGATGTGGATATGTCCGTCGGAAAACCGGTCGAGGATCGCTGTGGTGTCAAGATAAAGCCAGCCCACCTGCAGCCAGGTGTCGCGACCGGCAGCCCGCTGCAGGCGGTTGATCTCATCAAAAACGGAAAAATAGGCATTCATACCCGAGGGATACAGTCGCACCTGGGGAGCGGCCACCGCGTAGAGGCCTGCCAGCAGGGTCCGGATGGTTCCTGCGGGATCCTGTCCATCGAACAGGGGTTCCGCCTGACGATGTTCGAGAACACCCTGCTGAACCAGGAAATCCTCCGCCTGGCGCGAGGAGAGCATACACCCGGTATGCTGGAGGAACCGCTGTGCCGAAAGGATCAGGTTAGGGTCCGAGGCAGGCAGCACGACTGCCCCGAACGGTAATCCATCAAGAACGGGCAGCGGCCGGTCGATAAAACGCATCAAGCGCCCGGCGGCGGCCTGATCATGCAGGGTGACCACGAGGCCATCGACCATCGAGCGCTCCCGCAGCAGGGTTTGAACCCGTTCCAAGGTCCAGTGCTTCACGAAGCGCGGATATCCGGAACAAATGTGGGCAAAGACATCGGGCGACTTTTCCTCGTACCCGATCACATCGCGCAGGGTCGGCAGACTCAGAGAGACGGCATGTTCGCTGTCCGGGATCCGCTTGCCACAGGCCAGCATTAAGCACGCCCTCCCCGCCCCTCAGCCCTCGACCCTCGACCCTCGCTGCGGTCAGGACGCCCGACGCCCGGGGCCCGACGCTCGGCGGGCGGGGATTGACGGGGGGCTCGTGGCGGTGTCCGTCGGTCTGCAGTCTGCGGTCTGTAGTCTGCAGTCTTCCCCCGCCCCCCTCCCCTCCGCACCATCTCCTTCACCGCGAGGGTGGCGGTGGCGAAGGCGGCCGTCAGGTTATAGCCCCCGGTCGGGCCGTCGATATCGAGAACTTCGCCTGCAAAGAAGAGCCCGGGGTGCAGGACGGATTCCATGGTTTCCGGGCGCACCGATGCCAGATCCACTCCGCCGACCGTGACCATGGCCTCCTTCAGCGGACGGGGCACCGCCGGATCAATCCGGAAGGGGCGGGCATCGGGGGATGGCTGGATTTCCAGGATCGGGGCCTTGGCCTGCCGGCGCGAGAGCAGCCGGGTGGCATTCGAGATACAGCCTCCGCCGAGCCCCCAGCGCTCGCATTCCAGCAAGCCATGCGTCTCCCCCAGCAGGAACGTTCCATCAAAAACACGCACCACGGCTTGCTTGAACTGCTCGCCGGCATGACGCTGGAGCCATTCCCCGGTCCAGTCGATCCCGACCAGTCCGGGGCGGAACGGCAGCACCTTGTGCCCCAGTTCGCCCGCCATGCGCTGGCCATCGCCCACGCTCCCGGTTTTCGGATAGCTGACCCCGCCCGTGGTGATCAGCACCTGCTGCGCCGCCACACAGAAGGCGGGCATCCTCACCATGAATCCGCCGCCCTCCAGCGGCTCGATCCGATCCACCGGAGACTGCGTGCAAACGGCAACGTTCTGCTCCCGCAACTGGTCCTGGAAACAATGCACCACATCGGGGGCCCGTTCCGAGCGGGGAAACACCTTGCCATCGGAGGTTTGCATCAGTGGCAGGCCGCGACGCTCGAACCATTGCATCTGAAGCGCGGGCGGAAACCCTTCCAGCGCGGGACGCAAGAAGGCATCCAGCGGGGCACCGAACTCGGCCAGCATCCGGGCGGCATCCAGTCGCGAGGTCAGGTTGCAGCGCCCATTGCCGCACATCAGCAGCTTGCTGCCCACCCTGTGCTTGCGCTCGACCAGCAGCACCCGCATGCCCTGTTCCCCCGCCTGGCAGGCCGCCATCAAACCGGCTGCCCCGCCACCGACAATCACCAGCGGTGCCAAGGTCTTCGCATCATTCATAGGCTCCATTCGCGTTAGCACAGGGTGACTAATGCCTTTGCCACACGACTGCCGACCGGCTCATCACTGACCTCGAAGGGTTTGCCGGTGATCAGTTCATACGCCTGGATATAGCGTTTGGCGGCCTCCACGCGAACCTCATCGGGCAACACAGGCGGCGTGCCGTCACCCGTAAAGCCTTGCTTGGCCAGCCATTGCCGCACATATTCCTTGTCGATCTGGCGCTGGGCCTCGCCCGCCGCGAACCGCTCGGCATAGGTATCCGCATACCAGTAGCGGGAGGAGTCGGGGGTGTTGACCTCGTCGGAGACCACCAGTTTGCCATCCAGAATGCCCAGCTCGTACTTGGTATCCACCAGGATCAGCCCGCGCGAGGCGGACAGCTTCACACCGTAATCATACAGTGCCAGGCAGATCTCCGCCGCCTGATCGAAGGTCTTTGCATCAATCAACCCCTCGGCGATAGCCTCCTCGCGGGATACATTGCGGTCGTGTTCCTCGTGCTTGGTGGTCGGGGTCAGGATCGGACGCTCCAGTTTCTGGTCCTTGCGCAGCCCCTCCGGCAGCACATGCCCGCAGAAGCAGCGCACGCCCTTGGCGTAATTCGTCCAGGCCGAGGTATTGGTGACACCCGTGATGTAGCCCCGCACGATGAACTCGAGCGACAATTGCTGGCACTCGCGGGCGACCACGATATTGGGATCCGGAACGGACACGATATGGTTCGGGACAATGTGCCGGGTCTGCTCGAACCAGTAGGCCGCCATCTGGTTGAGAACCTGCCCCTTATACGGGATGGTGCCCAGTACGCGATCGAAGGCCGAGATGCGGTCTGAGGTGACGAGGATGCGGCGATCCCCCTTGCAGAACCAGTCGCGAACCTTGCCGCGTTCGGATGCGCAGCCTTCAGGGAACCGGGCATACTCCAGGGTATTCCCAAGTGCGGCGTGCAATTGCTTGTCGGATATCATGTTGCTTCTCCTTTCGTGGGGACGGCAGCCGCATCGGTCGCGACGGGCTGTACCGTCCGTCTCATTTTCAGTATCTTCCCGTGTAGATTCTTGCCGGGGCAGTCGCTGGCCCCCAGATCGCGGTGCCCGAAAAGTGCCTTGCCGTCGATCGCATAATGCGCCTGCAATGCGTCCACCAGCTCGCGGATGGCGTCCAGCGATTTTGTCGACGGGGTTTGCCGGTCGAAATTCCCCAGCATCAGGATCCCGAGGTTCTGCTCATTTGCCCCGGCAACATGCGCCCCCTCATAGGCGAGCGAGCGGGCCTCCCAGATGCGTCCGTCATAATCGACCACGAAGTGATAGCCGATATCCGCATACCCGATGCGGCAATGGCCGCCATACACGGCGTCGACCGCCGCGGCCGAGGTGTTCTCGTGACCGGATGACACAACCCCCGCGCCCTGGTGATGGACGGTAATCCGCGAAAAGCCCCCCGCCTCGCGCAACAGCCAGGGACGCGGGCGCGTATCGGTCCAGCAGGTGCGGCGCTTGAGCGTAACGCGGCGATCCAGGAAAGACAGGTCAACGGTTGGCAGCGGCCGCTTTGCAGCGGCCGCCAGCACACCGGATGAGGTGCCCAGCACCCATCCCCCGGTGAATAGAAAGGACCGCAGAATGTCGCGACGAGAACGCATAAAATCGCAACCTCATACTCCCCTGCCACACACTTTCACTGACGCGCCGACTCGATCAGCAGCAATTCAGGCACATGCCGCCATGTCCGCCGATCACCGATCTGCCGTAACTTGGCCCGGCACGCCGCCATGATCTCATCCACAAATCCGGCCTGCCGCCGTTTGCGCGGTGCCTGCAACGCCGCAGCCACCCTGCCGAGATGACGCAAACCCAGCGTCCCCCGCCCATCCGTGGCATCCCACACCTCGGCAACAGAGTCGAGGACTATATTCAAACTGCTGAAAAATACAAGCTCAATCGCGGATTCCTGGCGCAGCAGCATCCGCCCGAGATCTAGCGTCCAGACGCTGCCGCCCCCGCGGATTTCCCATTCCGAGGGGCGGACCAGCCCGGTGCCGAAGACCAGCATGCGGTGCGCGGCCCGTTCCGAGCCGATCGACTGGAGTGCGCGGGAGGCCAGCATGACAAGATACCCGGAGTCGACATACATACCGGCCTCGGCAGATTGCCGGGCGTAGGCGGCGACGGACGCGGACAATTCGCGAATCTGGGCGTCGTCAAGCTCCTCGATCCCCGCGCAACACTCCTCGATCACACGGCGGATATGCGTATGCAGCGGGGAATCCGCCGAGTTTTCCGCCACCGTGCCATGGGCCATCCAGATCACGTTTTCCCGATCATATCCTGAATCGCGTTCACAAACTGGTTAACATCCCGGAACCGGCGGTAAACCGAGGCGAAACGGACAAAGGCCACCTCGTCGAGCTTCTCGAGGCGGTCCATCACCTTCTGGCCGAGGATCTCGCTGGTCACCTCGAGCTCGAACTCGCTCTCGATCTCCTCGACCAGGGAATCGACCAGCGCCTCGATGACACTGATGCTGATCGGTCGCTTCTCGCAGGCCCGCTCGATGCCGTTCAACAGCTTGTTGCGATCAAACGCCTCGTGCCGGCCATCGTTCTTGACGACCTTCAGCTTCGGGCGCAGGATCTCCTCGTAGGTGGTGAAACGGTAGCCGCAGCGGATGCAGCTCCGACGCCGACGGGTGGCATCGCCATTACGCGCAACCCGGCTGTCGAGCACCTTGTCTTCCATATAGGCACACTTGGGGCACCGCATAAACACCCATCCTCTCGCTACTCGAACACGGCATTGACAATCTTGCCGACCACATCCGCCGCCGTGGTTGATACCGTGGCGACAATCCCACCCACCCCCGACCGGGCCGGCGAGCTTTTCAGGATGATCTCCTCATCGGCATACAGCACCACGGGGATCAGCTTGGTATTCGGCATCACCACCAGCATATCGGCAACGGCCGACCCGTTCAGCCCTTCCAGAAGCTGGTTCATGACGATGACGTCCGGGCGGTTGACAATCGCCGATTCGAGCACTTCCGGTCCCTTGCCGCAAACCTCGACAAGGTAGCCGCACTGCGAGAACCAGGCCACCATCGACTCGGCGATGGTCGGATCCGATTCGCCCAGGATCATCCGCCGCTTGCGCCCGGCGGCACCGGGAGTCTCGCCATAATCGCCGCTCCGCAGGAAGATGATGCGGCCGACTTCCATCAGCAGGTCCTGGGGATCGCAGGGCTTGGCAATGAACCCGTCAATCTCGACATCGGCAAAGAACTCGGCCATATTGGCGCGCGCCGTCAGCACCAGGACGGGATAGCGGGGCTTTCCCTTCTCGTCGAGGATCTGCTTGAGGAAGCCGATCCCGCCCATGCCCGGCATGCTCATATCCAGGATGATAAGCTCCGGCGTCACGGTCTCGAGTACCTCAAGCCCCTTTTCCCCGCTCTTGGCGGTAACGACATCGTACCCCTCGAAACGCAGAAAATCGCTCAACGTCACCAGCAGGCTGGTATCGTCATCGATCAATAAAAGTTTCCGTTTTTGTTCCTCGGACATCCCACTCCTCCTCAAAGACATGCTCTCACGTCACATTTATAATTTCAGGGCGTGATTCTCTGATTAAACCCGTTCAAAGTCAAATGAATTGAATCCTCCGGGGCAGTTACTTTTATGTTGTTATAATCCTGGACAGGCGTATTATATTACAAAAGTGCGGAGGGATTTATGGCTAGGTTTCGTTACATCGCGATGGATGGCAAGGGAGCTGAGGTAGAAGGCGTCATCGAGGCCGGCAGCCAGAACCAGGCGGTTAGCGCGATTCGTGCTCAAGGGCTTTTCCCGACCCGCGTGGCCGAGGTTGGCGCGGCGGCGGCGAAGCCGGGTGCCAAGCCAGCAGCGGGGGCCCCCCGCAAGGCCGCGCCCCCCGCGAACAAAAACAAAAAGGGCATGGCCCTGCCAGCCTTCCTCAAGCCCCGCGTCAAGCAGAAGCAGTTGATGGTCTTCACCCGCCAGTTGGCGACGCTGATCGAGGCCGGGTTGCCGCTGCTGCGTGGCCTGCGCATCCTGCTCAAGCAGGAAAAGACCCCTGGCCTGCGCGAGGCCCTGGTCGGCATGGGCGAATCAGTCGAGAGCGGCGGCACCTTTTCCGAGGCCTTGGCGGCCTACCCGCGTACGTTTGACAAGCTTTATATCAACATGGTCAAGGCGGGCGAGGCGGGCGGCCTGCTCGACACCGTGCTGGTGCGCCTGGCCGAGTTCATGGAGAAGTCCGAACGGATCAAGGGCAAGGTCAAGAGTGCCATGACCTACCCGATCGTCGTGCTCACCGCCGCCATGGGCATTCTGGGCTTCCTGATGGTCTTCATCATTCCCAAGTTCGCCGAGATCTTCCAAGGCTTGAGCGGCGGCAAGGGGTTGCCGCCCCTGACCCAGTTCGTGATCAACATCAGCGACACCGTGGCGCAGCGCTGGTGGCTCATCCTCGGTCTCGGATTCGGGGTGGTATCACTCTTCAAGGCCCTGAAGAAAACCCCGCGCGGAGCCTTGCTGCTGGATCGGCTCTCGCTGAAGGCCCCCTTGTTCGGCCAGTTGGT
>JFJP01040305.1_pt1 | contig 13411 bp, 12 predicted proteins | sample 431651 | NCBI WGS metagenome assembly JFJP01 (sample SAMN02602958, study PRJNA72255) | Microbial mat metagenome, whole genome shotgun sequencing project. | biome: fresh water; feature: sink hole; material: water; isolation source: purple microbial (photo- and chemosynthetic) mats found in...
CCATATTTTGGTTAAAACATTGGTGTACGTAGTATTGCCGTTTATTGCAGCCAGGTCAGCCATTCCTGAGTACATATAGGTTGCCCTTACGGCATGACCCACAATTTTATCCTGTTCAACAACAGGTTTATGAGCCTGGCAATATTCCTCACCATCATGACGGATATCAAGCATATACTGAGCCAGTTCGAGGTATTTCTTTTCGCCGGTAACGCCGTAAAGTTTAACAAGTCCCATTTCAATTATCTGATGTCCTGGATAATATGGTAATTGCTTGCCAATAAAATCCTTGTAAACCAGGTTTGCGCTTTTAATAGCTATATCGAGTAAAGTGCGTTTTCCGGTAGCTTCGTAATGTGCCACAGCAGCTTCATACAGATGGCCAAGGTTATAGAGTTCATGACTGAGTTCGGGATCTTTTTCCCAGCGTTTCTTGCTTACCCAGTCATGAAGCTTGGTGGAGTCGATAGTTCTGTTGGTAAACAGATATCCGTCAGGTTCCTGGGCCAGACCAATGTAGTAAATGAGTGTATCAATAGTTAGCGAAAGTTTGGGATCAGGCGTGGTTTGTAAGGAAAAGCTTGCACCTTCAATTATCTTGTAAATATCCGAATCGTCGAAAGGATAAAGTGAACAAAAAGATCCCGACTCAAGTTTACCGGCAATTTTAAAGTTTTTTATACGGCCGGTCTCACGGCATTTCTCAATAGCAATCGGAATGGTTACTTCATGATTTGTCCGGATGCGCGGTGCCCAGAAATTATCATTTACATGCACAGATGTAAAAGGCACGGGACCAATAGGATAAGACGGCCATACCTGCTGTGAAACGGCCATATTTATTGATGTGGCACAAATCACAAATAAAAGCATTGATTTGAAGATCAGTTTCATCTGTTTATATTTTATTTTTTACGGATCATTACTTGTTCCGATTTATCGGAATGGAAGTCGCCATGGAGATAATCATTGCTCTGTGAGTCAATTTTTGTCATGGCTCGTTTCATCGCCTTATTGTTTCAAATTGATGATTGTAAGCATTATAAAAATCGGAACAGCTTGATAAACAAAGTTGAACGTATTTAGCAGCCTGTTTTTCAACAGGGAAACAGACCCGGTTAGAAGGCAAACTCTGTGGAATAAACCAGGCTTCTTACTGGCCGGAAAAGTATTCCCAGCCAGTTTTGAAGCAGCACCAACCAAACCAACCATTAATGAGAAAAAATCATGCTGATATATATTCATCCTCTATTTCAGTATCTTGTAATTTAATTGCAACATTTATTCTATTTCAAGCACAACGAATGACTTTGCAGGCATTTGCAGCTCGATTATGTTTTTATTGATTTTAAAATCAGAGAAGCCTTTGGGGACCACAACATTTGGCTTTTCGAAAGTGTTGCAGTCTGTTATCTGGACTGAGCTCAGAATTTCACCTTTTATTTTATTGATCTGAAATCCGTTGAAATCGCAACTGATCTTCTGACCACGGGCAGCAAATAAGTTTGCAACAGTTAAGTGAATTTTCCCGTCGGCCGATTTAGATACAGAATAACTTATAGAAGGAATACTATCCGTATCCAGTTTATATTGCTCGCATTTAACATTGGATGGCAGCAATCTGGCTTCCTGGTGTACAGCCATCATTTTGAAAACATAATATGTTGGCGTCAGCACCATTTTTTCTTTTTCGGTAAGAATTACAGCCTGCAGCACATTCACAGTTTGTGCCAGGTTAGCCATCTTCACCCTGTCGCAATGATTATTGAAAATATTCAGGTTAATGGCTGCCAGCATGGCATCTCGCAATGAATTCTGCTGATAAAGGAAGCCCGGATTAGTGCCGGGTTCAACATCATACCATGCGCCCCATTCGTCAACAGCGAGGAATATTCGTTTTTCAGGATCGTACCTGTCCATAATAGCTGAATGCCGGGTAACCAGATCTTCCATTTTCATAGTGGTGGCAAAACTACGAAGCCAGTTCTTCTCCGTAAAACTGGTTGCCGATCCTTCATCAGTGTTTCAGTCCATTTGTAGTCATCGCTGTTTGGTCCGCAGGCAATCCGTTGAAGTCGGTTTCCCGAGTAATTATTGAGGTATGTTGAATATCGCCTCAGTTCGTTGGTGTAATATTCTGGTGTCATGTTGCCACCACAGCCCCAGTTTTCGTTACCAACAGCAAAATACTTCACTTTCCATGCTTTTTCGCGGCCGTTCTTTTTACGGAGGTCAGCCATCGGGCTTTTATTGTCCGAAGTCAGGTATTCCACCCATTGTGCCATTTCCTGTACAGTACCACTTCCCAGGTTACCGGTTATGTATGGATCGCAGCCAAGCAAATCAATAAGTCCCATAAACTCATGGGTACCGAAAGAATTGTCTTCGGTAACTCCGCCCCAGAAGGTATTGATTATGGATGGTCTTTCGGATGCAGGTCCTATTCCGTCCTTCCAATGATAGGTATCGGCAAAGCAACCGCCGGGCCAGCGGAGATTGGGAATTTTCATTTCTCGCAGCGCTTTTACCACATCGTTCCGTACTCCTTCTGTATTGGGTATTTTTGAGTCTTTTCCAACCCAGATTCCATCGTAAATGCAATGGCCGAGATGCTCGGCAAAATGGCCGTAAATATCTTTGCTGATGGTTACACCGGGTTGGTCAGCAAATATCTCAATCCTGCAATTGGCCGGGTCGGCAGGTTTTTGCGCTGCGGCAGATACTGCATATAAAACAACTAAAGGTAAAAGTGCTGATTTCAGATTCATGATTAATTGTTTTTAGTTTGTATTTACTTTTAACTCTTTTCGTTGTAAAAATGTGTAAGGTTTTCTGCTCAGATATTTTCCCCGGCCTTCTATTCGTTTAAACCGGAATGTTAAAGAAGAATCCCTGCCGTAACAATTCCTTATATTTCTCTTCGTTGAAACGGTATAACCAGGCACCCTTCCTTGAGCTCTCTTTATCTTTTTCGTCAAGTTGATCCAGAAGGTTCATTTTTAGTATACTTTTCCTGAAATTGCGTTTATCAAAATGCTGCTGATATATGGCTTCATACAACGATTGCAATTGGGGAATGGTGAATTTGGGTGGTAATAATTCGAAACCGATTGGTTTTCGGTGGGCTTCGTGACGCAGGCTTTCAAGTGCCATTTCAACCATCTTGCTATGATCAAAAACCAGTTCAGGCACTTCATTAATCGGACACCAGCAAGCATTACTGGTCATTTCATGATCAGAGTCAATATCCTGCATCTTTATCAGGGAATAATAGGATGTGGAAATTACACGGGCGCCGGGATCGCGTTCAATATCCCCATGCGTGTATAACTGTGTCATGTACAGATCCTTTAACCCGGTCAAATCATACAGAATCCGGTAAGCGGCTTCATCCATACTTTCATCCGGACTAACAAATCCGCCCATTAACGACCATGACCCTTTACACGGATCGATAACCCTCTTAATAATAAGTAACTTGAGTTCATGTTCAATAAAACCGAAAATGATACAATCCACAGCCACCAGGTAAGGTGTATATTTATTGTAAATATCTACATCCGAACGATTTGTAGTACTATCTTCAAGCATAAGCTATGTATTAATATTACCGGGAAACAACTACTGAGAAACAGGTTCTTTCAACATGACACAATTGGATTTTAAGTTTCAATCGTGGAATCTGGTATTTCTGAGTCGAAATACAATTGTACACCTGACAATGATCGCAAAAGGAAAGCGAATCACTTAGTCTATAGAAGAAAAAATGGTATGATTGAAAAGAAATGCTAATTATAGCATCAGGCACTCAAACAAGCGCCTGTACGTTTTTAATAGGTTGGGGATAAATAATGTTTTCTCCATTTTTCTTGTGTTTTCACAATTCCGGAAGAGTGTTCTTTAGAATCATTTTAAATAAGCGTACTGTTTACACTTATATTTAGGGCGCTAATATACAACAAGAATTAAATAAATGTACTTTATACGCTTAATTTCTTTAATAATCTTATATAATGTTGTATATCAGTAACATAAATCCAAAAAAATCCAATAAAAATTCTATATATACAAGATTTTAGAGTAAAATTATTCAATTTGTTTTATCATTTATTTCCTTAGTCAAAGTTCTAATGATTAAATTGTTCAATCAACTGTGAAATAAAAATGACAATCGATCAGATTTTTAATTCTTGATTTTATAATGGGATAAATCAACAGAGTTTATTATTTATATTCATTTTGTGAATTTATTCATAGAACAAGATTCTTCACGTTCTGTAAAATTTTCTGAGGAATCTCTGTGATCAGGTAGATGGGTCCTTTTTTCAATTTTTTAGTATTGAGGTTTTACCAATAGCTTAGAGTCCGGTTTTATTGAATTCAGTACATAAGTTTAATAATAAGCCTTTGGGAATCATTTAAATCTAAAAATACTAATACTATATAAGGCAGGAAGTTCTGCCCTGGCAGTAATGGTATCAATTGGAACTGCATTTGATATTGTTTGCAGATCAGGTACTCTCAATGTAGATTGAATAATCTGCAATTTATCGGTAAACAGCAGACAGGGTAAGGCGGGAAGTTAAATTTTACAGCCAGGGAATGTCACGCAGATGATTGGATTGATGTCTTCTGGTCAGATTTTGTTCGGATACAAGTCTTTTTCTTTTTTGAATTCTTTTATCTCATCCAGAAATGCGATTGCATTTTGTAATTTTTCGGAACCAAAGAAATTGTCGGTGCGCTTAACCCAGTTTCCGGACTTGTTTTTGAGTGATAGTTTTCGGAACATATAAACGGCCAGACCGGTTAATAAGGCGACAATTACAAACTGGATCGTCCAGAAGGCAAGTCCTCCGTTCTGAACAAGTTCTTCGGTATACCACCAGGTGCAATAGAAGGGAGTTTGCAGAAGTAACACACGCCCTACCTGAACATACGAGGTATAAACCTGCACCAGCTTGCGCTGTGTTTCAGTTATACTGTCGGTAAAATTGATCTGGCTGAGTATTATAATATGCCGCAGATACAGCGCTACGGCAAAAACATTAAAAAGAAAAATCAATCCAACCGATATGCTGAAGTATGTATTTCCACGGATGAAATATAAAAAGAAACCAAGGAAACAAACCCAGGCAACTCCTGCCAGCATCACAAATATATGATCCCTTTTAAATGAACTGATTTTAGATTTTGCTTTCAGGGTTTTAAGCTCTTTTAATTGTTGGAAATTTACTTCCAGCAACTGATCCAGCTTTTTATCATACGATTGCCATGCATTTTTTAAGTCCAGCTCTTCCATAATTTTATTCATTTACCAGTGAGAATTTCTTTTTTAGTTTATCCTTAATACGGCTGATTTTAGTCGCTATGTTTGTTTCCGAGATGCCCAATACCTCAGCCATTTCCTTATGACTTTTGTTATCCAGATAAAGAAGCATCAATGCTTTATTCAACTCATCCAGCTCATTTATAAACTGATACAGCATGCTGACGTTCTCTTCCAGTTCACCGGATTCCTCTTCGTGTACCATTGCTATTATGTTTTCGGTAAGCGGAGTTGACAGGTCCTTTTTATCTTTTCTGTAAAAGGATATGGCCACATTCAGCGAAATCCGGTACATCCATGTTGAATGTTCATACTGCTCGTTGTAGTTCCCGAAGGATTTCCATAGTTGTATGATAATTTCCTGAACAAGATCATTCCTGTTTTCATCGTTTTTACAATACAAGTTTGCAACCTTATAAATTATCCCTTTATTGTTGTTAATAACTGACAGGAACAGTTCCGACTTATCTGCTGATTTCATAGGCTTCTCTTAACTGTTTCCGGAGACTGAAAAATATTCATGGTTTTTTCGGTTGCTGGTTTTTTGCAGTCGCGGGCAGAGCAACCGGCAGTATAATTTTTTGTTATCTTTATGCTGCAGCTGCTTGCAAGTATTGTTAATGCTACAGAAGCGATACGTGTAAATTTTATGATCTTGCTACCCATTTGGTCAAACAATTAGGATTCGGAATTATCAGTTTCCTTATTATTCGTAGAAAAGGTAAAAATATCACAGATAGATTGAAAATATTTTTTAAAAGTTTATTGTAAATGCAATTTCAGGAAAATGTTATGCAGGATGGTTCAGGTTAAAGTGGACCTGAATGACTGAAAAGAATGAAATCGGGATATGTACGCTTTAACTCAAATAATATACTACCGGAGGGCAAGGAATATAAAACCTGTCTGAAAGCAATATAGCATAATCTTATTCACTTTTTTCAATTATCCGACAGCCTGGCCCGGGTGATCAATTGTTATAACCACGTTGCCGGTTTTTTGCCCGGTTTCCACATACCTGTATGCTTCCACAATTTGTTCTATTGGGTAACGCCTGTCGATCAAAGGTTTATAATGGCCTTTCACAACCAACTCTTTTAAAAAGACAACATCCTTCTGGCTGATTGTTGGCATCGGGAACAGTACTTTTTTACCACCGGTAAGAGGTGTGATAAGAGCCAGAAAAGGATTTTGCGACATAGGGCCGAGTTCAGTTGACATATAAATTCCATCTTTACCAAGCAGAGGTTTACATTTTCCGAACGTGCTTTTCCCAACTGCGTCAAAAACCACATCAAATGTCTGTTTAAGCTCTGTGAAATCTTCTTTTTTGTAGTCAATCACCTGATCGGCACCCAGGGATTTCAAAAGGTCAACATTCTTTGTGTCGCAAACTGCAGTAACGTTGGCGCCCAAATATTTTACAATCTGCACTGCTGCTGAACCTATAGCGCCTGTTGCGCCGTTTATCAGGACTTTTTGTCCACTTGTAATTTTTGCAGCTCTTATATCACAAAGCGCATAATGAGCGCCTTCGGTTATTGGGGCAGCTTCCTCATAAGTCATCCCTTCCGGCATGGTTGCTATTGGTTCATTTTCCGCCATTACCATATATTGGGCATGTGCGCCAAACTTTGTATCGTTATATCCGAACACTTTATCCCCTTGCTTTAACGATTTGACTCCTTTTCCAATTGCTTCAATTTCTCCGGCAAATTCAGATCCAAGCGTTTTGTTTTTCGGACTGATAAGTCCACTGAAAAATCGTACAATAAAATACTCAGCACTTCTGAAACCACAGTCTGTGCGATTTACAGTTGTAGTATGAACTTTAATGAGCACTTCATTGTCTTTAGGAACAGGTTGTTTTGTTTCTGCCAGTTGTACAACTTCAGGTGGTCCGTATTTATTGTATATAGCTGCTTTCATATGAGTATCATATAAATTTATTTTTTTAATATTTTAAATACTTTTAATTTACAGTTCTTATTGAGGATGTTCCATTAATATGTATTAAAAACGATTGATTCATCACAATAGTTTAAACTCCGATCCTTCTTAATTCAAGTATCTGAATAATTGTTTCACCAAATTTACTTTTTGTTCAAACAGTATTTTGCCACAAGGATAGAAAGGAAGATCAGATTTGAAGCGTTTGACTCGAAAGAGGAGTAACCGGATAAGTATACATACCTTTTTTGATGCTATCCTTTGTGTCCGGATATATCGGAAGCGGTATCAGGCTGTTGTATTCACATTAGAGTCATAATTCTCCGTTGTGTTGTATCATATTCTTTCTACCCATTCTTCTTGCCTGGATATCATGTATCCGGTTTTTTACAAAACCAATAAAATGAATCGTGGCAATCGGTAGCAGCAGCAGCAGGATAATACTAAGTAAAGCAAGTTCTCCGTCGCTGGCATTGCCTGTGGCTGCCTGGCATTCGATTGAAGCAAAAATGACTGAAAATAAAATGAACTTTTTCATGAGCTGATGGATTCATTGAGTGAATTTTTTTCAAAATCATGGTATCACAAATATAGCTCAATTATTTGATAATTAGGTGCAAACATTGAAAAAAAATGACCATTAACGGGTATTTCACCGGCTCTTGTTAATGATTTGGCTCTGTATAAAATTTGAGATACTATCCTTACAATACTCAGGTAGTTATTAATTTACCGCAAAGACGCAACGCAATAAGCTGCAGATTATCAACATATCAGGACGCAAAGACTTGATTCTATATGTTGTTGATAATGATCTAATTGGAGTTGTTGCTGGGCTATTGATCCTTCAAAACTTAATGGATTTGGGATGCAAATAGTTAAATTGAAAGAATAGCTTTTGCGGTTTTAAAATACATTTACTGCTCTGTAGCCTACAAATGATGTAACAATTAACAATAATCATGTAACATTTCAGAAAGTGTGGAAATGTAATTTTGCCTCGTTATAATTTTTAAATAACCCTAAAACACAAATAAAATGAAAAAACTAATTTTAATGCTGGCATTTGCAGGTTTTCTAACAAGCTCATATGCCCAGATTCTGATGGTAAATGAAGTCCCCGCTGCTGTTACAAAAGCGTTTACCAAAAATCATTCAAAAATTGACTCCGTTGAATGGAGCAAAGCCGGTGATAATTACAAAGCTTCTTATGATGTAAAAAAGAAGAATATGGCCTTTACATACAATGCTAAAGGGAAGCTCATTATGACTGAAAAGCAAATTACACTTTCAGAACTTCCAACTCCGGTTCTGGCATATATTAATGAAAATTATCAGGGAGGACCGATCAAAAAATCGCTCAAAGCAACCAATCCGGCTGGCAAAACAACCTATTCAGTAAGAGTAAAAGAACTGGATCTGGCCTTCGATTCGAAAGGAAATCCTGTACAGTAAGCCTTGTTTTAAAAGTGCGTTATCACAAAAAGATATGGATTCTATCACATGAATTTATGACTTAGCACGATCTTTCAAATTTTAGCCCTGCTGCCTTAATAAGCCGGCAGGGCTTATTTTTTTATTAAAAATTTTTGGAAGGGAATTATACCTCCGCATGTAATTCTGCTTTTTATGTTCAAATATAGGACGAACCAAAATATTTGTAAATTTGATTTATAATCCCCAAAAATATTTCTATTCCCATAGTATAAAATCAGCAGTCAAAATGAGCGAAAATTATTCAATTAGTCCCAGCGGAGAAAAATTCCCTTTACCGAAATCTGAAGAGTATAAGGCTGAATTTGAAAGCCTTAAAAAACGTGTAGATCAGGAACGAGCCCTGAATCGTGAAATTGTAGTTGTGATGGGTGTCGGATTTGTCGGCGCAGTTATGGCAGCAATTGTAGCCGATACCGTTGACAAAGATGGAAATCCTTCGAAATTTGTAATCGGGATGCAACGTCCAAGTGTGCGGAGTTTCTGGAAAATTCCTATGCTCAATCGTGGCGTATCACCTGTAAAAGCTGAAGATCCTGAAGTTGAGCTGATCATTTCGCGTTGTGTTAACGTTAAAAAAACCTTATTGGCAACCTTTACATATGATGTTCTTAAGCTCGCTGATGTTGTAGTTGTGGATGTACAATGTGATTATATAAAAGAAGAATTGGGAAATGTGCGTAACGGAGAGGCTGAAATGGCTGCCCTGGAGTCTTCCCTGGGTGTTATTGCTGAGCATATTCCTGCCAAAGCGCTTGTGTTGATCGAAACAACGGTTGCTCCCGGAACAACTGAACAGGTGGCTTATCCGCTGATGAAAAAGGTGTTTAAAAAACGGGGTATTGAATCCGATCCTTTGCTGGCACATAGTTATGAGCGGGTTATGCCTGGCCGGAATTATGTTGCCAGTATCCGCGATTTCTGGCGTGTATGCAGCGGAATAAATGAGGAAGCGAAAGTGAGGGTTGTTAAGTTTTTAACGGAGGTCCTAAATACGGACAAATTCCCGCTTACTGTAATGGATAGGCCTATTGAATCGGAAACGGCAAAAATTATTGAAAACAGTTACCGGGCTACTATTCTCGCTTTCCTCGACGAATGGAGTTTGTACTCCGAACGCAATGGAGTGGATCTGGTGAAAGTTATAAAAGCTATTAAAATGAGGCCAACACATAGTAATATTCTGTTCCCGGGACCTGGAATCGGTGGATATTGCCTTCCGAAGGATGGAGGTCTGGGGGTTTGGGCCTATAAACATATACTTGGTTTTGAGGATGATATCTTCAAAATGACTCCAATGGCAATTGATATTAACGATACGCGTGGATTGCATGTCGGGCAGCTTACACGTGATGCTTTACGAAACATGGGCCAGCCTATTGCTGCGGCTGATGTTCTGGTGCTGGGTGCAGCGTATCGCGAAGATGTTGGTGATACCCGTTACAGCGGTTCGGAGGTAGTAATACGGAAACTTGCCGAAATGGGTGCCGAAATCAGGGTGCATGATCCGTATGTTGAGCATTGGTGGGAGTTTGAACAACAGGATACGTACCCGGCTACAGGACAAAGCAAAGCAAGATTTTTCCGCAACCAGGAAAAACTCAAAGAAATTTATGTCGAGCAGGATTTAAATAAAGCATTACATGGTGCCGAAGCTGTAATTTTAGCTGTGCCTCACGAAGCATACCTTAATCTGGATCCTGATGAAGTTGTAAAAATAATTGGTCAGCCTGTCGCTATTATCGATTGCTTTGGTATCCTTTCTGATGATAAGATACGGCGCTATTTTCAGCTGGGTTGCGAAGTTAAAGGACTCGGCCGCGGACATATTCAACGCATAAAGGAAGAAATCAGGAAAGCTTAGTTCTCATTCTCAGGTAGTGTAACCTTTCTGTTTCAAAAATCATCAAACGAAGTTCATCGATACCTTCAGCACACGATCAACTCATTACAAAAAATCATTTTCGGATTCTGGTTTTTAATTGGGGAGGTGCTGCTTGTGATCATTGATTTCGACTATTTTTACAAACTTTTAAACCCTTGCTTTCGGGCTGTTAATCCTGATCACCTGTCATAAAAACTTTAATCTGATTTATATGAAAAAACTGATCATTCTAATTTCCATGCTTACCATTTCATCTTTTGCGTTTGCCCAGATATCTCGGGGAACGGTAAAAGAAAGCCTGACTCTCGACAGTAAAATCCTTGGCCAAAAGGTAAAATACACCATCTACCTGCCTTTCGATTATGCGACATCCGACCGCTATTATCCTGTAACATACTTATTGCATGGCTATTCCGATAACGATATGGGCTGGATGCAGTTTGGCGAAGCCAACCTGATTGCCGATGAGTGTATCAACAACCGTGAAATTCCGCCTATGATCATTGCAATGCCTGATGGAGGAGTTTCGTTTTACATCAATAATTTTGATAACTCGGTGCGATACGAAGATTTCTTTATCCAGGAATTTATGCCATTTATTGAGAAAACGTATCGCATCCGTGCCGAGAAACGATTCCGTGGCATCGCAGGACTTTCGATGGGCGGTTTTGGTACAATGAATTTTGCGCTTAAATATCCTGATAAGTTTGCTGCCTGCGTTGCTTTTAGCGCAGCATTATTTTCGGAGGAAAGCGTAATGGCAACCGACGAAAAAGGCTGGGGCTGGGTTTATGGTTCCATTTATGGGCCTTACAAAGAAGGATCAGCACGCCTTACCGATCATTACCGCAATAACAATCCTTTCGATGTATCGAAAACAAAGGGAAAAGATGCATATAACAATCTCCGTATTATGATAGATTGCGGCGATGATGATTTCCTTACCGACGATAATTGCCGACTGCATATTCATTTCAATAAACTAGGAATCAAGCACGAATTCCGCATGCGGGATGGTGCTCATACATGGACTTACTGGCGTACTGGTTTACCCGCAGCTCTCAAATTTATTGGTGAAAGTTTTCATCAGATTTAGTCAAATTAGAGCATAGTTTTTAAAATTGTATTTCGCGATTTTTTGATAGATTAGTTTAAATCTAGCCTTGATTTCCTTGATTAGTATATGCGTTCATTCGGAGTTGCAGCATTTCTGATAAGGGTGTTTTACGCAAAAGCGATTCGACCCAGGCGGTAAAATCGAATATTCTCAGAATTTGTTTTTCGAAAACATCCTGGTTAATTTCATCAAACTCTTTTAATGTCTTTTCCAGGAGATGTTCCCTTTTTTTTAAAACAGTTGGTATTGGTTTGCTTAAGAATTTAAAAAGAAAACTTTCAATTTTATAATCTTTTGCAGTATCCATCAGGTCTCGTTTCATCGATCGGATTTCGTATTTGATAAGGTCAAAATCCCCTAATTTGAACAAAATCATCAGGTTTACCAATCGGATGGTTCTGTATAGAGGAAGATAATAATAGTTTTTTCCACGAAGTATGATCTGGTTCAGGAATTTATGCGCCTTTTGGTATTCCGAATTTCCAAAATAAACCAACGAAGTATACAGGCAAAGTTCGGCCTGCCGGGCTCTGTTCAGTGTAAAAAGCTTATCATACAAAGTGTCGTTATAATTCGCCATCAGTTTAATGGATGAGGCATAATCACCGCGATCGAGAAAAGGGAACAACTCATATAGAAAAGTTATACACGTGAGGTTTATTCTGAAAGTAGCTGATTGAATATCTATTGCTTTTAGTTGGGTGATAAAATAACTCATTCCTTCGTAGTTATGAATGCCTCTCAGGCTTTCGAGTACACCTTCGAGCGTATGCAGGTAATATATAGGCGGATTACTCCACAAATGCTTGTTTGCTTCAAACAGGTTGTTGAGTTCGATGTACGAATTAAGTGCTGACTTATAGTCGCCAACGCTGATCAGGTAGTTGGATTGAAAAAGCTGATGCAGTTTACTGATTTCAAAGTTGTCGAGGTTCTGTGAAGCAACAATACTGATTTCGCTAAACACCAGATCGTTCAGCTCATCTTTTTGCTTTTGCGATCTGGCATGGCCTTTATACACAATCCGGTGTTTCAGATTTTCAAAAAGTGAAGATTGTTCATTTATCTTCCGCACATACTTTAACGCTTCGTTTAGCCTGAATTGCTTTTTCAACAGCGTTTTTTCGCTCAGGTTAGGGAAATTAAGTGCCAGCAGGTAATCTAGTTCAAGGCGTTCAGCCAGAAGCAAAGCATAATAGTTCTCGTACTTTTCGGCTTGTTCAATAATATCTTTGAGCAGTTCGAAGCACTCGTCAAACAAGGATTTTTCGTAAAGGATTTTAGCTTTCAGTATCTTATTGAACAGAAAATAGAAACTATCCTGCTCTTTCTTTAATTCCAGCATCGAATCAAGCAATAATTCATAGAGGTATTTAACAGTGGTTTCTACCGAAGCGCCGGGCCGGGCTTTAAGGAATTCGGACAACAGGACAGCAGTAGGCTGTTCCCTGTTTTTCTCGATGATATCGTACAACAGGATGTAATCCGATTTTGATTTGTTGCGCAACGACCGGATCCTGAAAGCCTTTTTCTCGGCCAGCGACAAGGAATGAGTCAACAGAACAAGAGACTGGAGTTTTGACATCTGGCTTATGTTTTAAATTTCATAACGAGGTTAGTTTGTTCTTTTGTGAGT
>JFJP01000334.1_pt1 | contig 13410 bp, 7 predicted proteins | sample 431651 | NCBI WGS metagenome assembly JFJP01 (sample SAMN02602958, study PRJNA72255) | Microbial mat metagenome, whole genome shotgun sequencing project. | biome: fresh water; feature: sink hole; material: water; isolation source: purple microbial (photo- and chemosynthetic) mats found in...
CTCCGCCAGTTCCTGCCCCTGGCCAGCCTGTTTCTCCTCGCCATCGCGGGTACTGCCCTGATCGGCTGGGGGACTTACAAGTTCCAGCAGAAAAACTTGGAAATGGACGCCCACCGGGAGCTTTCCAGCCTGGCCCAGATGCAGCGGGATAGCCTCGATTTCTGGCTGGGCGAACGCCTCAAGGATGCCGAAGCGACCGCCCAGGACTCCCTACTGCAAGCCAGAGTCCGGGGCCTGGATCGAAAAAAACCGCAGCCCCCAGTCGACCTCATCCAGCGCCTCCAGAGCCTGAAAACCATCTACGGCTACCTGTCCGTAAGCATTCTCGACCCTGCGGGTGAGACCCTCGTAACCACCAATGCCACTCCCTCGACACCCGCCGAGTGGATCGAGGCAGTACCTCCGCGAACCGGGATATCCGCTCGGATGATGTGGAGCCTGGAGGCCAGCGACGTCGGTTCCAAAGTCCAGGTCGCCTGCCGGGCACCACTCCCAGCGGGGCCCAGCGGCAAGGCCACCGGAAGCCTGCTCCTCCACCTGGACTTTGAGGCCCTGCTGGTCTCCATGCACCAAAGGCAACCCATCTTCCATGCCAGCAGCGAAACCTTCCTGGGCTGCCGTCAGGGATCCCGGGCCATTCCATTGAATCGGGCGCGGCTCACCACCCATCAGCGGCCGAACCCGAACCTCGATCAAAAAAGGCTGGTGGGCGTGCAGGCCCTCGTCGGTGGGGAGGGCACGTACCGTGGCCTGGACTACCGGGGGGTGCCCTCCCTGGGCGCCGCCCGGAACCTCCAGACCCTCCCCTGGATGGTGATCACGAAAATGGACCGGGCGGAGGCTACGGCCCCGCTCGCCAGGCTGGCCCAGATCTATACCGCCACCGCCATTCTGGCCCTGGCCCTCCTGGGCACTTTTCTTCTCGCCTGGTGGCGGAAAAGCCGAGCCCACCAAGAGGCGGAGCAAGCCCGGAGCAAGGCTGAAAAAGCATTGCTGGAGCAGCGCCTAAAGGTGCTCAGTCGCCATGCCAATGACATCGTGCTGCTGCTGGATGAGCAGGGAGCGGTGCTGGACGCCAATGACCGGGCCCTGGAGGCCTGCGGCTATACCTACGACCAACTGCGCGCCCTGAGCATCAAGGATCTGAGAACCCTAGAGGCCTCCGGCGACTTCTCTGCCCAGTTCGAGACCGTCCAGCGCGAGCAATCAACCCGCTTTGAAACCCTCCATGTTCGCAAGGATGGCTCCAGCTTCCCCGTGGAGGTGAGTTCCCGTTCCTTCCGGCAGGGCGACGGGATGTATGTGCAGAGCATCATCCGTGACATCAGCGAACGGAAGAAGGCCGAGGATTCCCTGCGGGAGAGCGAGGCAAATTTCCGTTCCCTGTTTGAAACCATGGCCCAGGGCGCCTTCCGCCAGCGAGCGGACGGAACATTCGTAGATATCAATCCGGCGGCCCTGCGCATGTTCGGCCTCAGCCGCGAGGAATTTCTGGCGCGGACCTCCGAGTCCCCGGCCTGGGATGTGATCCGCGAAGATGGCACACCCCTCCCTGGACCGGAGCACCCCTCCATGGTGGCCCTACGCACCGGTGAGATCGTCTCCGCTGCAGTGGTCGGGATCCGCAACCGAACCACGGACGATTACATCTGGGCCGAAGTCAATGCGGTACCCGAATTCGAACCCGGCGCTCCGTCACCCCACCAAGCCCTGGTCACGCTCCACGACCTCACCGAGCGCAAACAGGGCGAAGAACAGCACCGCCTCATCGAACGGCACTTCCGCATCGTGGCCGACCAAACCTACGACTGGGAAACCTGGCACGACACCCAGGGCCGGTTCGTCTATTCCTCTCCCTCCTGCGAGCGCATCACCGGGTACCGCCCCGAGGAACTCCTGAATCTCCAGGCACTCATCGATCTCATCCACCCCGAAGACATGGCCCTGTTTACTCCCCATCTGGAACATTCCATCGAGCACCAGTGCCATGATCTGCAGTTCCGAATCCACCACAAGGATGGGCGCATCCGGTGGATCGGACATACCTGCCGCCCCATCCTGGAGAACGGAAGACACCTGGGGGTCCGAGCCAGCAACCGGGATATCACCGTGCAACATCTGGCCCAGGACTGGCTGCAGGAGAGCGAAGAGCGCCTGCGGCGCATCTTGGAGGCCACCCATGTGGGCACCTGGGAATGGAATATCCAGACCGGCGAAGTCCGTTTCAACGAGCGCTGGGCCGAGATGATCGGCTATACCCTGGCAGAACTTCGCCCCCTGAGTATCAAGACCTGGATGGACCTGGTCCATCCCGAGGAGCAGGAACAGGGCGAAGCAGCCCTCCGCCGCCACTTTTCAGGGGAGGACCCCTACTACCAATACGAGTGCCGGATGCACCATCGGGATGATCATTGGATCTGGGTCTTGGGCCGGGGCCAGGTCACCGAATGGACCGAGAATGGCCAACCTCTGGTCATGTCCGGCACCCACACCGACATCAGTACCCGCAAGCTGGCCGAACTGGCCCTCCACGCCAGTGAAAAGAAGTATGCCTCGCTCTTCACCTCCATTCAGGAGGGCATATCCCTCCACGAGATCCTTACGGATGACCATGACAAGCCTGTGGACTACCGCTTCCTGGAGGTGAACCCGGCCTTCGAGGCGATGACAGGGATCCCCAGGGACCGATGGGTGGGGCACACCGTCAAAGAGGTGCTCCCTGGCACCGAGGCCCACTGGATCGAGACGTACGGACAGGTGGCCCTCACCGGTGAACCCCTGTCGTTCGAGCACTATTCAGCCGATCTGGGGCGTTGGTACCTGGTTCATGCCTTCAGTCCTGAACCCAGGCGTTTCGCCGTGCTCTCGATTGACGTTACCGCCAGGCGGCAGGCCGAAGAATCCATGCAAGAAAGCGAAGCCCGCTTCCAGTCCCTGGTAGATGCAGCTCCCGTCGCGATCCTGGTGGAAACCCAAGGCCGTTTCACGTACGTGAACCGTGCCGCCCTGATGCTCTTTGGCGCGACAGAGCCCCGCGACCTCCTCGGCGGCTCGATCCTGGCCAGGGTGCATCCCGACTCCCATGAGTTCATCCAGGGGCGGAGTGCGGGTTTCCACACCCTTACCCAGAATGCCCTGGAGAACGAACTCGTCCTGCTCGGGTTGGATGGCACCCCTGTCGACGTTGAGATCAGCGGGGTCCCCATCCAATTCAAGGGAGAGCTCGGCACCCTCGTGTTCGCCCGGGATATCACCGCCTGGAAACAATCCGAGGCGGCGCTGCAACAGGAGCGCCGCATGCTCGAGGCCATCTTCAGCAGCGTGCCAGGGCTGGTCTATCTCTACAGCGCAGAGGGTCGGCTCATCAAGTGGAACAAACGCCATGAAACCCTGACGGGCTACACCGGCACAGAACTGGCGCAAATGACCCTGATGGATTGGTACCGGGACGACGAAGCCAGTCAGCAGGCTATTGCCAACGCCGTGCAGACAACCCTGGAGACCGGCTACGGCGAGGCGGAGGCACAGCTCCAAACCAAGGATGGGCGCGTCATTCCTGTTCACTGCACAGCCTCCTCCCTGGCCATTGATGGCAAGGCCTATTTCTCCGGCATTGCCCTGGATATCACCGACCGCAAAAGGGCCGAGGCCGCCCTGGGAAAGCTCAATGAGGAGCTGGAACAACGGGTGCTCGAGCGCACAGCCCAATTGGAAGCGGCCAACCGGGAGATGGAGGCCTTTTCCTATTCTGTTTCCCACGATCTGCGGGCTCCCCTCCGGGGCATCGATGGCTTCAGTCAGGCCCTGCTGGAGGACTACGGCGACTGCCTCGATGCCGAGGGGCGTCGCTACCTCCAGCGGGTGCGCCACGGCGCCCAGCACATGGGGCAGCTCATTGAGGATCTGCTAAATCTTTCTCGCATCAGTCGCGACGAGATGACCACCACTCCCCTGGATCTGGGGGCTCAGGCTCACAAGATTCTCCAGGAGCTCACCCTGCGCGATCCGGAGCGGCGCGTGCAGGTCGTCATCGCCTCGGACCTGCAGGCCCAGGGCGATGCCCGGCTGATGAATATCGCCCTGCAGAACTTGCTGGCCAATGCCTGGAAATTCACCGCAAAAACCCCCGAGGCCCGCATCGAAATGGGCACCACGAGCCAAGGGGATGGGGCCATCTTCTTTATCCGCGACAACGGGGCCGGTTTTGAAATGGCGTACGTCAACAAGCTTTTCAGCGCGTTCCAGCGCCTGCACTCCAGCCAGGAGTATGAAGGCACGGGAGTCGGCTTAGCCCTTGTCCAGCGCATCATCCACCGCCACGGCGGAAAGGTCTGGGCCACAGGCGAGCCCGGCAAAGGTGCTACGTTCTACTTCACGCTTCCCAACCAAGGTGAATCATGAGCCAACAAGTAATCCTTCTGGTGGATGACAATCCCGACGATGTGGAACTCACCCTGCGGGTGCTGAAGAACCACCGCATCGCCAACGAGGTCCGGGTGGCCAGGGATGGTGTCGAGGCCGTGGAGAAGCTCTTCGGACCAGGGGCGGAACCTCTGCCTTCCCTGGTCTTGCTGGACCTCAAGATGCCCCGCATGGATGGCCTGGCGGTGCTGCGCCGCATCCGTTCCGAACCCACCACCCGCAACCTGCCGGTGGTGGTCATGACCACCTCCCGGGAGGAGCGGGATATCGTGGCCAGCTATGAGCTGGGGGCCAACAGCTACGTGCAGAAACCCGTCGAATTCGAGCAGTTCGAGGATGCGGTGCGCTACCTGGGGCTCTACTGGCTCATCCTCAACATTCCCCCCTGCCGTTGAAGCCGAGCGACCCCGACATGGAGACCACGCCCCCCGAACATCCCTTGCGAGTCCTCCTGGTGGAGGACAACCCGGATGATGCGGAGCTGAATCTCCGGGCCCTCCGCCGGGGGGGGTTCCGGGTACAAAGCCTCCGAGTCGATACCGCCGAAGCCATGATCGAAGCCCTGGCTGAGCAGACCTGGGACATCGTGCTTGCGGATTTCCAGATCCCCGGATTCGGGGGAATGGAGGCCCTCCGGGTGCTCCAGGCCTCGCAGCGTGACATCCCTTTCATCATCATTTCTGGCGCCATCGGCGAGGAAATCGCAGTCAGCGTTATGCAGGCCGGAGCCCACGACTATGTCTTCAAGGGAAACCTGGCCCGTTTGTGCCCGGCTGTGGAACGCGAACTAAAAGACGCCCGTACGCGGCAAGAAGAGCAGCAGGCCCAAGGCCGACTGCAGGAAACCGAAGCCCGTTACCGCGATCTTTTTGAGCATTCACCCACCCCCACCTGGATCGAAGATTTTTCGGGGGTCAAGCCCCTCTTCGAGGAATACCAGGCAAACGGAGTCACCGATCTCCGCGCCCATTTCAAGGTACATCCCGAGGAACTGCGTCGCTGTGCGAAAGCGCTCCGCATCCTGGAGATCAGTGAATCGAGCCTCTCGTTTTTCGGTGTTGCCCGCAAAGAGGACCTTCCCCTCGACCCATCCGCCTTCTTCGAAGAAGCCTCCTGGCCCATGTTCCTGGAGGAAATGATCACCCTGGCCCAGGGCGGGTTGACCTTCCAGAACGAAGGCCCCATTCGTGACTGCCTGGGCAGATTGAAAATCGTTTCCCTGCGGGGATCCGTAAGCCCAGGTTTTGAAACGAGTCTGGGCCGAGTGCTGGTCTCGTTCATGGATGTCACCGACCGGGTGCTCGCCAGAGATGCCCTCCGGGAGAGCCAGGCCAGCCTGGAACGGGCCCAGACCATCGCCCAGCTCGGCAACTGGGAATGGGATCTGGCCCAAAAACACCCTAGATGGTCCCCCCAGCTCTTTCAGATCTTTGGACTGGATCCCGTCCAGGGTGCCCCCGAGTACGACCATTTCATCGAGATGGTTCACCCCGAGGATCGACCCGAAGTATTGGGCGCCATCGAGTGCGTGATTGCCACCGGGGAACCCTGGCGTGCGGACTACCGGATCCGCACGCCCGATGGCCAGCTCCGCCACGTTCGCGAGCGGGCCGAGCGGGTGCCCCTGGAAGAAGGGGGCAAGGCGCGCCTGAGGGGCACGATTCAGGACATCACCGAGCGACGGCGCATGGAAGGCGCCCTAGAGGACATGGGCCGACTCTCCGCCAAGGGACAGATGGCCGCCTACATCGCCCACGAGATCAACAACCCCCTGGCCGGGATCAAGAACGCCTTTGAACTCTTGGAACGGGCAGTTCCGCCGGACCATCCCTACGCCCACTTCGCCGATCTCATCAAGCGCGAGATTGATCGCATCGCGGGCATCATCCGCACCATGTACCACGTGTACCGGCCCCCCACCCAGGAACTCCAGGAGGTCTCCCTGCTGCAGGCCTTCCAGGACATCGAGACTCTGCTCCTGCCCCGGTGCCGAGCCTGCGGCGTAGAAACCAGCCTCGCCCTCCAGGATCCCGGGATCAAGCTATGCATGAACGAGGGCCTGCTGCGGCAGCTCTTGTTCAATCTGGTGCAGAATGCGCTGGAGGCCTCGCCGAGAGGCAGCACCGTCACCCTGGGCGCCTCGCGACAGGCGGGGAAGGGCTTTATAACCGTGCAGGACGAAGGGCCTGGGATTCCACCGGAACTGGCGGATCGCATTTTTGAACCCGGGTTTACAACCAAGCAGGGGTCCAGCATGAGCGGGCTCGGCCTAGGGCTCTACACTTGCCGCAGCATCATGGAATCCATGGAGGGAACCCTTCAGTTCTCTCCAGGTCCAAAAGGAAGCGGCACAATATTCACCGCCGTTCTGCCCCTGGGCGGCGCGAAAGGAATCCACACGTGAACCACGAAATTCCCAGCAACACAGAAAACCAAGGCCGCGTGCTCATCGCCGATGACGAGGAGATCTTTCTGCTCGCCACGGCCGATCTGCTGCGCGCCGAGGGCTACACCGTGGACTGCGCCCAGGATGTGGCTCAGGCCCAGCGGCTACTCAGAGAGAACAGCTACGACCTCCTGGTCTCAGACATCCATATGCCCGGCAACCCGGATCTGGACCTGCTCAAGCACATCCCCGAATCCAACCAGGGCCTGCCGGTGATTCTGGTGACCGGCTATCCCTCCGCCGAAACCGCCATTCAGGCCATCGATCTGAACGCGCTCACCTACCTGGTAAAGCCCCTGGAATTCAAAGATCTCCTGGAGCGAGTGCGCGAAGGCATCAAGCAGCGACGCATCCAGCAGGCGATCCTGGCATCCTCCGGCCGCGTCCAGGACTGGGCCAAGGAGATGGGTGATCTCGCCACAGGGCTCGGCAAGTCTCCCCATGCCGGGGTGATCTCCGTGCAACAGATGCTTGGCATGGTGCTGGGGCGCATGGGAGAAACCCTTCTAGATCTCAAGCACTTGGTAGACCTTTCCGCCGTTCCCCAGGGCACCCCCCAGGATGCCTGCTCCGTGCAACAGTGCCCACGCTTGGAGATGTACGAGCGCATCATCCGCGAAGGCATCGACACCCTGGAGCACACCAAGGGCGCTTTCAAGTCGAGAGAGTTGGGCGATCTTCGCCAGAAACTGGAGCAGATGGTCGAGGGAAAAACAGGGCCATCTCCATCCGGAGTAGGATCTATCTCGACCCCCTAGAAACCCCCACCTCCAACGATGGACCCCGGTGCGATCGCTGGCCAACGGAGGGCTTTACTCCACTTTATTGATCAGCAGAAGCACAAGGTCATCTCTCTTTACCGTGGTGATGTTCATCGTCACAGCAGAGATCGCATCGGGATCGCTCTGTTTCAAGGTGGCAGGCACCATAATCTGGGGTTCCCCAGTGGCGTGAGTCTTTTCCACGCAGGCGCGAATGGTGCAGGCTGAACAGTGGATGGTGCGCCCGCACCCATCCGGGTGCCTGGCATGAATGCAACTGAATATCTCGCCCCCCTTCTTCTGGGCGATTGCCTCCAAAGGTTTGCCGATCACCTTCTGTGCCTCGCGGTTGGCCAGAGCAACCGTGACATCGCTGTCCACCACCAGCACCGGCACCGACAGGTCGTCCAGGTAGTTCTGGAGGGAAACGGGTGTCCCCGAAAACAGCACGCTCGCACATGCGCTGCAGATGCCATGAGTGACCTCCCGCTCCCCCTTGGAGGGCATCTCGGAGCCGCACCAGGCACAAACCCGCATATAGGAGCCTCCGCTACTGCCATCGGGAAGCTGACAACAGATCTTGAACTCAGGCACAGCAAGGCACCGCAAACCCTGCACTGATTCGGCGCAATAAAATCCCCAATGACCTTGACAGGGGAAACCCACGCCCTATGCTGGACCTGCCGTGTTTCTGCCCACTGGGGTAGAACGCCTTGGCGGACAGGACTAGGACCTGCAAGTCGAAGGCGCAACCGATTCGTTCCCCTGTACGGGAATGAAGGTTGCGCCTTTTCCCATTTCTGAATTTTCCCGAAACCCCCATCCAATACGCCACCAACCACCGCCAGCGCTCTCGCGGTGAGGGGAGTTGTAGACCATGAACACCGATGGCATCAACGGACAGCCCCCAACCCAAGTGGCCAAGCACTTTCTGCATCTTCTCGACGATGTCTATCGAATCCACGGCATCTTTCTGGAGGAGATCTGCGCGCTAAGGGCTAGGGTGCAGGAACTGGAAGTGGTCAATGCTGCCCTCGCCGCCGGAGAAAGACCCGCAGAGGACCTTTCGCTCATGCCCGATGTCAAAGGTTGCGCGGTGTACCTGGTCTCCATGGAAGGCCTCATTCATGGCTGGAGCGGCGGCGCTGCAGAACTGTTCGGCTATTCCGTAGAAGAAGTCATTGGCCAGCCCTCGGAATTTCTCCGGGTTCCTCTCAGCGCCAATTCCCAGCCACGGGATTGCGAGGACTCGTCGCGGCCAGTCCCTGCTCCGCGCCGCCGCAAGGACGGCAGCACCTTTGAGGTCTATCCCCACTGCACGATTCTCCTGAATGAAAAGGGCCAGGCCGCAAGCCGGATGCATGTCGATGTCCCGGTTCAGCACGCTGGCAGCAGGTTGAGCGAAGGCGGGGGTCAGCCATGACCACCCCCCTCCGTGTTCTTTTCGTGGAAGACAGCCAGGACGATGCCGATCTGGTGCTGAGGGAACTCCGCAAAGGCGGCTATGAAGTCTCCTGGACTCGGGTAGACACCCGCACGGACCTGGAACAGGCCCTGAGTGATCAACTCCTAGACCTCATCATCTGTGATCACGTGATCCCTGGTTTCGGCTCCAGTGATGCGCTGGAGATCATCCGCACCAAGGGCATTGAGACTCCGCTCATCATTGTTTCTGGCGCTGCTCCGGAAGAGGTCGTCACCCAGGCCATGCGGTCTGGGGCCAAGGATTTCATTTCAAAGAATGCCCTCCTGCGCCTTGTTCCCGCCGTCGAGAGGGAGCTCCGCGAAGCTGCTGGGCGCAAGGAAAAGGGCCAGATGGCGGCGCGCTTGCGAGACAGCGAGGGGCGCTACGAAACGCTCTTCAACGAAAACCCGGCCCCCATGCTGCTGGTGGATGCATTGACCCTGCTGGTAGTGGATGCCAACCATGCCGCCGCGGATTTCTTTGGCCATTCACTGGAGGTCCTGAAACAGGTCACGGTTCGCGCCCTCAGCCTTCAAGCCCAATCCGGGACCTGGAAACGCCTCCAGCGAGGCGAGGGACAGCGTGGCTACCAGTTCCCTGACCGGGTGCTGCGAAGGGATGGCAGCACGCGCGAAGTGGAGGTCTTCGCGGTGCGGGTGAACCAGGGGCCCAGGGCCCTGCTGTTGGTAACCCTGTTGGATCAGACCGAGCGCAAAGAAGCCCAGGAGGGCATCGCCCGGTTGGCCGCCGCCGTGGAGCAAGTGGTGGATGCCATCACCATCATGGATCCCTCGGGCAACATCGAATACGTCAACCACGCCTTTGAGCTGCTCACCGGCCTGGCACAAACCACCAGCATTGGCTGGGCCCTGAGCGATCTCCTGGATCACGAGGCCGTCAGAACCGCCACATCCCAGGCTGGCAAAGGCGAAAGCTGGGAAGGACGAATCTGCATCCAGTTGGCGGGACTCCTGGCCAAGGATCTGGATATCACCTGCTCTCCGGTGCGCGATGCCAGCGGTGCCATCACCAATCTCGTGGCAGTGATGCGGGATGTCACCTCCGAGGTTGAGCTCGATCGCCAGCTCCGCCAGACCCATAAGATGGATGCCCTGGGCGCCCTGGCAGCGGGTATTTCCCACGATTTCAACAACGTGCTGACGACCATTCTCACGGCCACCGAACTCATCAAAATGAGCCTTCCGGCCACCAGCGACCTCCACTCCAAGGTGGATGCCATCTACCAGGCCGGGCTCTGCGCAGCGGGACTCACCAAGCAGATTCTTTCCTTCAGCCGCAGGTCCGAAGAAAAACGCATGCCCCTGGATCTCAGCGCCATCCTCAAGAATTCGCTCCAGATGCTGCGGTCCACCCTGCCCTTGAACGCCACCCTGGAGACTGAGTTCACCAGTGGCATCTGGGTGGAGGGAGAACCGGCCCAGATGCATCAAGTGGTGATGAACCTAGTCATCAACGCCTTCCATGCCATGGGCTCTAAAGGCGGCGTGCTGTACGTCACCCTCTCGGAAGCATCGAGTGATGGCACCCTCGCGACCCTGGGCCTCAGCGAAGGACACTACGCCGTTCTCACTGTTCGCGACACCGGTTGCGGCATGGACGAGCACACCCTGGAGCGGATCTTCGACCCCTTCTTCACCACCAAACCCGCCGGGGAAGGCACCGGCCTGGGGCTCTCCATGGTGCATGCCGCCGTGACCAAGGCAGACGGCAAGATCCTGGTCCAGAGCCGACTGGGCGAAGGCACCACCTTCCGTATCTATTGGCCCTGCGTTACAGGCCGAGAGGCACCGGTTACCGGAGCGCAGCCAGAAGAGGTGAAGGGCAACGAGACTGTCCTGTTCGTGGACGACGAAGAGCTACTGGCTGCCCTGGCCAAGATGGGGCTGCAGAGCCTGGGCTACAACGTGAATGTCCGAGCCAACCCCGTGGAGGCCTTGGAAGAGTTCCGGGCCCATCCGGATCTCTACGATCTGGTCTTTACGGATCTGGCCATGCCGGAGATGAGCGGCGCCGACCTGGCCGCCAAACTCCGGGAGATTCGCCCCGAAGTGCCCATCCTTCTGGTGAGCGGTCTGCCCATGACCAAGACCCTCTCCATGAGCACCCAGGGGCGCTTCGATGGCGTCGTGAGCAAACCCTTTACACCGTACGATCTGGCCTCTTCAGCCAGAAAGGTCTTGAGTAGCCCACAGACAAAGATCGCCAGCGGGCCCCTGGAAACGCCCGCTCCCCAGCCCGAGCGCCCCAAGAAAGGTCCGCTGGTGCTCCTGGCCGAGGACAGCCACATGACCCGCAGCATGATCCGCAATTGGCTGGAAAAGGCTCACTGCGAAGTGCGGGAAGCCCAGGATGGAATGGAGGCCTGGGACCTGATAATGAATGGGCCTGACCGGAATCGCTTCGATCTCCTGCTCACCGATGTGGTCATGCCCAGGATGGATGGACTGGAACTAACCCAACTCGTTCGCAAGCTCGATCCAACCCTGCCCATCGCGATCCTTACCTCCAACGAGGACAAGGAAACCGTAAAATCGGCCTTAAACCTGGGCGTCAACGAATTCATCAACAAACCATTCAAGGCACCGGAACTGCTCCAGTGCGTGGAACGCCTGCTGGCGGATCGCGCCGCCCGCCAGGAAGGCCGCCGCTCGGTGGAAACCGCCCAGGCCGTGCGCAGGGCCCAGCAGACTATGGTGGCGGTGCCCGAGAAGGGGCTTCCCCTCTTCTCCCTCTACGAACCGCTCACCGATGCCGGTGGCGATGTCTTCCGCTGCATGAAGTGCGTAGATGGTTCAATCCTCTTCATCCTGGCGGATGTGGCAGGCCATTCGGTGCTGAGTTCCTACGCTGTGGCATCCTTCCTGGCCATGCTCTCCACCTTTGTGGGCGAGTGCACTTCTCTTCTGGCCTTTTCTCCCGGTCAGTCTGCAAACGACTCCGAGCGGTCCAAATGCCTTCATTCTTGCGGGTTCTACGGCCACATGCCCTGTGATCCCCTCCAGCACCTCGCCGCCAAGTTCAATCAGGGCATCCAGAGCGGCCCTTTCTCGGAGATCCCAGTCTGTGCCCTCTTTGGCCTCTGGACCCCGGCCAGCGGCAAGCTCCAGATCCTCAATGCCGGCATCCCTCACGGCCTGGTGAGCCGCAAGGCCGATGGCATCGTGATGCCCATCGAACTCAACGGCACACCGCTGGGCATCCTGCCAGAGCCCATCCTCGAGGAGACTACGCTCCAGTTGGAACCTGGGGATCGCCTGCTCTTTGGCACCGACGGCTTCTTCGATGTCCTCTCCACGGATCGAAAGCCCTTCCAGGATCTGGCCCCGGCTCAATGGGGCGCCCTGCGGGAATCCCCCATCGACTGGGCCCTCAGTGTGATCTGCGAAAAGGTGCGGGCCCACGGGGGTGGGTTAATCTCCGATGACCTGCTGGTGATCGGGTTCGAACAACCTCTACTGGAGCGGACACCGGAGGAAATGGTCCTCTTTTTTCCCTCCACCCCCCGTGCCATCGACATGGCCTGCGAACGCCTCAAGGAAACCATCCGGGCCTCCGAATTCGGGGCGCGACTCGAAACCTCCAAGCTGTTCGATATCACCACCGCCGTGCGCGAGGCCCTCACCAACGCCGTGATCCACGGCAATGGAAATCGGCCCGAAGCCAATGTCACCCTGCGCTGCAATCCGGAGGTAGAGAGCAGACGCCTCATCGTGACCGTGACCGACGAAGGCCCCGGTTTCGATCTGCAAGCCCATGCTCCGCCCCAGGATCCCCTCTCCGAGCGCGGTCGAGGCATCCCTCTGATCTGCGCGTACGCCCAGCACGTCCGAATGATCGGCAGTGAACTGACCATGACCTTCCTTCTCGAGGAGAGCCCCCATGACGCCCACTAAATCCGCGCTGCTCGCGAAGAAAACGGGTGAAGTGCTCCGGTTGACGCCCAAGACCGATCTCGTGGCCAGCACTGTGGAGGGCCATCGGACCTCCATGATGAAGGCCATTGAATCGGCCACCGAAGCCGTCGTGCTGGATCTGACCGCCGTGGATCAGATCGATTCCCTGGGCATCACCCTGGTCCTCGGGCTCTTCAAGAGCTGCCAGAAGGCCAGCATCGCCTTCTCCATCGAGGGAGTGAAAACCGACATCCTGCGGGTCTTCAAGCTCTTAAACCTGACCAAGTTCTTCCCTGTCGCCGAGGCCTAGACATGGCCAGCATCGTGGATGAAAGCATCGTTTCTGAATTCGTGGCCGAAAGCCGCGACCACCTCAACCTCATCGAACCCGACCTCCTGGCC
>JFJP01027620.1_pt1 | contig 13407 bp, 9 predicted proteins | sample 431651 | NCBI WGS metagenome assembly JFJP01 (sample SAMN02602958, study PRJNA72255) | Microbial mat metagenome, whole genome shotgun sequencing project. | biome: fresh water; feature: sink hole; material: water; isolation source: purple microbial (photo- and chemosynthetic) mats found in...
TTATTTTTTTCGAGTTTTTTTGAAATATTTTTTTTTATTATTATATATTTTTTTTTATTTTTTTTTAAAGAAAAAAAAGATTCAATAAATATTTTTTTAATATTCCAAAAGTTGCCGCTTTTAAATAAATTATTGATAATGAAATAGATCGGAAAATATTAAAGTCTTGAGATCATTTTATCAGTTTCTTTGAAAATTTGTCAAAACTTGTAAAAATAGAATAATTTATGCTTGAGAAGCTTCTTTAAATAAATTACAAATTTATTTAAATCATAAATTCTTTAACTATTTTTACTGTCAAAATTTTCTGAATATTTTTTTAGAATTTGAGTTTGTTTGCATTCTGATTAAAAAAAAATCATTTGTTGAATGAATAAAACTATTGTGTTTAGAAAACAGCAATCAGCCATAGAACCAGCTCCATCTTCAAATTTTTTCAAGAAAACTACCTCAAAGTCTCCACCAACCCAGAAATCTCTTGTTGAAATTTTTAAAAAACCTATACAAAAAGGTGAACAATAGGAAATTTTTAAAAAAATTAATTTTTTTATAAAAAAATGAAGCCACAAACCTGAATTTACCCAATATCACATTCAAAAAGGAAAATCAATATATAATTTCCGATTTATGCAATATTTGCAAGAACAAATTTAATGGGCTAACTTTAGAAATCAGGCATAATTGGTAAAAATAAAAATAAAATTTGAAGAAAAGTGTACTTATTTTTTTGTTTTTTATTGAATAAAAAGTAAAGTTTGTGGTAAATCAGTTTGTAGAAAATGCTCAAGAAAAAAGGTGAATAATGAAAGGACTTGTGATATTTGTTTTTTGCGGATTTTGAGTCATAGAGTAATAATTTTTTTAATGAAAAAAACCTAAACAAAAATGTAAATAGCAAGGAAAAAGAAGGAGAGAATATTTGAAATTCCGAGAGAAATACCTAGAAAAAATAAAGAATATGACTAAAGACACCAAATTAAAAATTATTGCTTATGAAACGCAAGTTTTAGAAGCAAAAGATCAAGTGAATTTATTAATTTTCTTCAAAAAAAAATAAAATTATAAAAGCTTAAAAATGAACATGAGAAAAGAAAAGAAGAAATCAAAAAAATAATCAAAGAACAAGCGAAAACTGAAGAAATTCTTCAGAAAAGATTAGAAAACAATCAACGTTTGCAAAAAAACATCGAAACCGAAAAGAGCATTCTCGTGCAAAAGACAACAGAAAACGAGAAGCTGAGGAATAAAATAGGTGACTTCAAAAACCAGAAATATGATAAAGATCAAGCGATTTCCTTGAGGAAATGCTCATTGATTGAGTTGAAGAGCCAAGACTTGCATTTGAAAAATTCGGTCATTTAAAAAAAATATCAAATACTAAAAATAATTTTAATTATAAAGCAATCATTTATTAACATGGAGAAAGATGAGAGAATAAACCTTTATGAAAAAGAAGATCTTTTTACAAGCACTACAACACCTTCTTTTTCAAGACAAATACAAACAATAGGAAATATGGAAATAATTTCTGAAAAAAATGAGAGTGTTATTGAAGATAAATACAATAAGAATTCAAAAATTTCAAATGACATAGGGTATAAAACTAGAAAATCAAGTCAATTGTTCAATGTGAGACAAATTTGCGAAAAGGATTCAGAAAGCGTGGTAAAAGAAATTTCAAAAGAAGCTTGCTGTTGGAAGAAATCAAAACAAAGAGATTCAAATGATTTGAAAGAACAAAGCATTTGCAAAATGTCGGTTTGCAAAATATTTTGAGTTATTAAGATCTAGAAGTTAAAAAAAATGGGTTTTTTTGTGTTATAGTTAATTTAAACAATGCTTTTTATTAAAAACTCATACTTTATATTTTTTTTAATAAAAAAGAATCAGATTTTTAAGCATTTTTTCTTTTTTAATTTTTTTTTTTATTTGAAAGAAAATATGAAAATAAAAGAATTTCTTCTTTTTTTTTTCCTAAACAAAAAAAATATAATTTTCTTTCAGAAAATGGAAACAAAGTTTTAAAATAAATTATTTTTGTCTTTGAAAAAAATTAAATAATTGATAGTTCTAATAATTTTTTCTTAAGTTCATCAAACTTTATCTATTTTCGAAGCTTTGACTTGAGGGTTTTCAGCTTTTAATTTTTCTTTAGCCACTTTCAAAAAATCAAATTCACATTCATGTTCTTCGGGCAAACGATGCAATTTGCAAAAGGTATAACTGCATTTGCATTTAAACCCCAAAATTCCCACTTTTCTGCTACAATTCCAACATTTTGAAGGGTCACTCTATCATTTTTCCAAATGTAAATTTTTCAAATAATGCATTCAATTATTAATTCAAAAAACTCATTTTTTTTTATTTATGGTGTTTTTAATACCTGTTTAATCTCAGCTGCAGGCATTTGAGGTTCTGATTTTGATTCTTCTGGGCTTTTATCTGATTTATTTGCAATTTCCTTAGCACCATTTTCGTTATTTGGGCAAAATTTCGTTCTTTTCAAATTTTTAAAGAGTTTAAAAATGCAGGGTTTGAAAGATGTTTCATTTTACTTATAGCATTTCGAACACAACCAATCGTGTTGAGGATTTCCGAAAAATTGACAACAATTTTTGCAGAGTTGGGGTTCAGCTTTTTGAGTTTCACTCATTTTGTCACAATATATTCTAAACGATTATTGTAATTAATACTTTTTATTTTTTTGAAAAAATTTCTAAGTTTTTGTTTGAGGTAATAGAAACTAGTTAGTATATTTTTTTTTTAATTTTTGAGATTCTTTAATTCATTTAAAAAAAAAAAATTAAAATTTTTTTAAAAAAAAAAAAAATTTTAAATTCTACATGTAATTACAATCAATTGATATTTATTTTATTTCAATAGAAAGACAATATAACGAGTGAATAAAATTATTCAAAATCTAATTAATTAACTAAAATAAGTAAAAACATATAAATTTACTTAGTAAATTATCCAAAATTATTAAAAAAAAATAAATCTTCATACTTTCTTCACGTTTAGTGTGAATTCTTTCACAAATTCCTCCTCTTCTTCGTTTAAATCTCCATTATGAATCGCAATAGGTTTGCTACTTGGTGAATAAATCATTTCTGAAGCTTCTTTTAAGTATTCTTGTTTATTTTCTCTCTCTTTGGGACCGTTAAAAGGAACCAAAGGTAGTGAGCAAAAGGAAAAATTCAAGAAATTTTTAACCAAAGGGTTTTTGGGTGAAAATGATTCATCATTACAGAAGAAATCGTAATAATTTATGAACTTTTGCTGTATTTCTTTATCGACATAAAAATTATAGACATTTGGTTTGATATGCGGAGTCATTTTTCTCAGGTTTTTTTCCTCTGTGGAAGGAATAAACCATTCATGAGAAAGAATTTCTTTTTCTCCTGAAATGGATCCTAATCTTTTATGAGGGTTTTTGTCCATTAATTTTGATATTAGAGATTTTAAGGATCGTGAAAAATGAGAAGGAAATTTTAAATCGTTTTTCAAAATATCATCAAATACTGCTGATTTTTTATTGCCTAAACTAGGAGGAAAACCAGCACAAAGCTCATAGATAAACACTCCAAAACAATAATAGTCTAAAGAGATTGAATGGCCCGATTTATTGATCATTTCAGGAGCCAAATACCTTATTAAAAATAAATTTAAAACTTCAAAAGAAAAAATACTCAGGAGAGCCACAAAATGTGTAAGTGAGCTCCTTTTTTGAACTAAGGTTTTTCGCTAATCCAAAATCTGTCAATTTGATATGACCATCTATGTCAATTAATACATTTTCTGGCTATTAAAATAATGAAAAATTAGATGATCAGAGAGGATTATAAAATTGAAATAAATTTAAAATTAAATAAAATTGAGATTTGAAGAATTAATTATAAATAAGATTTAAAATATTGAACTTTCAAATCTCGATAGACAATGAATTTTGAATGCAAATATTGGAAGGCTAAAAGAATCTCATATGCGAAGAATTTGCAATCATCTTCTGAGATTTTACCACGTTTTTGCAGATGAAAAAACAGTTCGCCTCCAGGACAATAATCCATCACAAAAAATAGGTTTTCATTCTGAATTACAAATTTTTTTTATAAAAATTCAAAAAAAATACATTTTGAAATGAACAATGCAATTTTACAATAAAGTCATTATCTAAATTTTTCCAAATATTTCTTTCATTAAAAATGAATTTTTCTTTCTGTTTTTTCAGAATAAATTTCTTGTTAATGACCTTAATAGCATAAAACAGTCCGTTGTCCTTTCTTCTAACTAATAAAAAATGCTAAATTTCATAAATAAAGCGAAAAAATAACCTAAAATAACTTTAGAAAAACCACCAGATCCAATAATTTGTTGAAAATTAAAGTAATTCAAATGAATTTTTTCAGTTTTTTCATTGATTTCAAACGTCGAATCAGCGTAAATCGGAATTAAAATCTGCCCATCCTTTATGACTGAAATGCTTCTTTCCAAAAAAGTGAGCCAATAATCCAAATTATAATTATGGTCTTGTGAGCTCAAAAACAGAATTTTTTCTTCATTGACAAAATTACTATTTTTTTTCACATGGTAATCTTTCATATTTCGCAGAGCTTCACTCAAAAGCCAACCAACAGTCAAATCCTTCTCTTGGTTTATATTGAATTGGATATCAAGCCTTTTCTTATTCTTTAATTCAACATAAATTGTTTTGGTTTTTTTGGGGATCTTTTCAATAATTTCTTCTTTAGAAGTGAAAGAAGTGTCTTTAGGAGTGAAATAATTCACTGAATTTGGGAAGATTCTGCGTGGAGACTCCTTAAGCTTTTGCTCTAAAACCGCTGAGAAATCTTTGAAGGAAGCGATTTTGGCTTTGTTGGCTTGCAATTTGATAAACATATCTGACATTTTTTATAAACTTAATACGAAAAGTCGTGTGTATAAATTAAAACAATACGTCAAACACCAGTTTCGATTTTGAGTTTTGAGACTTTCGTTTATTGTTTATATTTTTAGTAGGAAAGCAAAAATAAAATTAAATAAAAAAATCATTGCAAAACTAGAAATCAAAATTTTTTTTTTATTATTTTAGTCTGAGAAGCAGCAGGCCTCTTCCGAAACATTGCATGCATTTTATAAAATATAATTATTTTTTTGTTTTTTCATTGTTTCTTAAAATTTAATAATTTATTGAAACGAATTTAAATTTGAAATTTATTGCTTCCTCTTAAACGTCATTTTTTAGTGAATACTCATATTTTCATATTTACACACTATTTTAAAAGTTTCTTTCATAAAACTAATCAGCCAAATCATGTTTTTAATGGTAATTAATATAAAAAATTTTTGATAGTACTTGTCTAATCCATAAAATAAACGAAAAAACAATAGGTGAATTATGGGTAGTAAAAACTTTCTTTTAAATCAGATTTTCACTCCCACTAAAACAAAACAAAACAAAAAGAAAGTGAAAATAGTGATGTGTAAATATCTCTCAAATCAAATGGATTGTGTCTTCATCTCAAGAAAAATCAACAAAAACTATAGTTCTTTATCAGAAAATCTCAAGAAAGCTTTATATGGTGAATTTCTCAGGGTAATTTTTTTGAGGGTTAATTTTTTCATTAATTTTTTTTAAAATCCAGAACCCTTATCCCAAAGCCCAAGATCTTAAATCCCTTTCAGAGAAATTTCATTTGAGCAAGGATAAAATCCGAAATTGGTTCAAATATCAAAGGAAAAAAGATTACAAGACCAAAAGAATCATGATCACCAAATATAAGGTTTTTACTATTTTTTTTTTTTAAATCTCATTCAAACCTTTATAAGAAAAACAACAGTTTCTCCAAAGAGAACAGAAGCATTTTAGAGAGCTTTTTCAGGAAGAGTCCTGAATTAGATAGGGAAACTCTAATGGAATTGTAAATACTCAAGAGATAATTCATTCATAATGTTTACTTGTTTTTTTAGGAGCCAAAGATTAGAATGTCCTGAAATTTTCATAAAGAGATGGTATTATTATAGAAAGAAGAAGCTCAATTCTTTTGTTGAAAAGTCTCTATAACAATCTCTTATTTCTCTTTATTAAAATTTCATCATTTTTAGCAAGAATTCCCAACAACAAACTCCAATTCTGCCATTAATCCCAAAAGTACAAGAAAGAACTAAAATTGAAGTGATTTCAACAAATGAAATTCAACCACAAGATATTAGAGAAAATGTTAAAGAACCCATTCCAGGAGGAGAAGAAGTTTTCAAACAAGGAGTCATGAGTTATTTGAGCAATTTTGCTAATTATTGTGCTGTTGTTGAAAATTTATGGAGAAAACAGAATCTAGAGAATCAAGTAGCTATGCTTCAACAAAACTCTTCTTTTAACTCAAATTTGAGCATTTACCTCAACTTACTCTCGTTAAGATTGAGATTAAATCGCTAAAAGGAATCAAAAGACTGATATTTTTTTCATATATTTTCTCACTTATTTTGGTTTTAATACGAATTATATATATGTGCTATATATTCAATAATAATATTGAGTTAAGTGGTGATTTGCCATTTTCAAAATATTTATAGAAACTTATAATATTTATAAAATTCATTTTTTTTTTTTTTCTTTTCAAAAAAAAAAAAATCAACATTTTTTTCTCTCATAAATTAAAATAAAAAATCCAACTATTATTTTCTTTTCTTTGTTTTAAAGATGCAATGAACATTATTTTATTCCTTTTGGTTTTTTTAAAAAACGTAAATAATATTCACAAAAAACTTAAAATCTCAGTTCGTCATTATCCCTTCTATTAGCAATCTTGTAGACAGAAGTCTTGACCCACATCCAGAATTTGTGCAATATGAACCGCTTGGACAACATTTGTTGATTGTGCTGCAACACACAGCATTTACATAAGGACAACACCCCCAACCTCCTGTACTCAATTTGCAACAAGTGTAATTATTAGAACAAGCGTAAGTTGAATCACAATCAATAGAGCATCGAATCATATTCAGAGATAACAAGGAAATCAATAAAATAAAAAGAGTTTTCATAATTGTGATAATTCCTAAAAATATTTTTTTAAAATTCTTTTATTTTAAAAAGGAATTTTCTTTCTTTTAAGCTTTTAATGAATATTTAATCCAATAATATTTAAGAAAAAAATAGTCTTAACTTTTTTTGTTCACCAATACTAACTCAAAAACAAATGTAAATTTTTTTGTTAATTTATGTACACCAAAAATTTTAAAAATTTCTTAAAAACAGAAATTTTTTAAAAGACTTTAATATCTTTGAAAATTATGGAAGAGTCATTGAGTGAAAACTTTGCTGAAGAGATTTTTAAAATTTGTTTCCAAAATACCATTGCAAATTTCAATAAAAATGTAGAGAATAACTTAGAACAGGAATTGGCTTTATATCGATGTTATAACCTATTTAAAAAAAGCAATGCTTTGGTGACAAAAAAATTCACTCAGATCGCAGCTGAAAAAGCTCAAGAAAAACCTAAACAAATTTAATTTTTAAAACACAATATATCGAAAAATAGTTTTTTTATTTTTTTTGAATATTAAATTTTATGGAGGAATCAAGAAAATCAAATATAAATGAAAATGAATTCCAAGCAAAAAAACATTTATTTTATGAATTCTTCCAAAAAAAATACAATATAAATTCAAATGATATTGTTAATGAAGAGAATTTGGTTTTTCTTAATCAGTTTTCTTCGAATAATTTACTCTTTGATATTTATTGTAAAAGTCGAGATTCTATTGAAGGGGAATTAACCTTAGATGTTTTTATTGATGATATTGTGCAAACAATAAAAGTGTTGCATTGGCAAATAATTGATGAAAATACAAAAATCAATAAAATGAAAGAAAACAGTAGAGTTATTGAAATGATTCTAAAGAAAATGGAAACTAAAAATGAAGAATCAATGACTATAAGCCCGGCCACTGTTATGATCAGCTATGTGAAAGACAAAAAATTTGAATCAGATATTTTCAAAGTTTGTCGATTAAAATATAAAGTTTCAATAAATTCTGACAAAATGTTGAGCATTTATTCAGAAAAGAAGAAAAAAATCTGTGTCTTCACAGTTACACAGGATTTAAAAACGATATTTATTCATATTCTGGCGAAAAAACTTGAAAATAATTATGAAGATGAGTTTAAAATAATTGCATCTGCTGAGGTTTCGCTAAAATCTTTATATTCTGCGATCAAACCACTTTTTTTTGAACTGGATGATATCCCACCTATTTATCAAATTATTAATTATGTATATGATAGAGAAGATGATTTTGTGGGGGCTGGTGATAATCAAATAGATTGTTGCTTTGAATTGAAGTTTGAATTTAAAGCTAATAACCAAGAGAAGATTAGAATTATGAGGTGTTTACTGAGTTATTATCCTGATTTGATCATAGAAATGGAAAATTTAGTGAATGAAAGAATAATTTTGATACAAGATTTACTGTTACCGTTTGAAGGTTGTATTATTTATGATAAGAATAGTGATGTGATGTTAAGAAAAAGTTTAGATCGATCGTGTTCGATTTGTTATTTGATTTAGTTAAAACTTAATTGTTTTAAAGTTGTTATTTTTTTTCAGGAAAAAATTTATAATTAATAAGTTTTATTCTTCAAAATTTTTTCCCTTTTTATCAAATTAAATAAAAAAAAAACTTCTTTTTTTTCAATTCTTTTAAATTTTTTTAAAAAAAATAATCAAAATTAAAGTTTTCTTTAACCAATAATGATTCCATCAAGCCCTCTCAAAAACGACGATCTTTTTCAAATCACAAATATAAATAATAAAATTGAAAGTTTATTTTTTCAAAAATCCTCACTCCAAAAGTCTAAAAACCAATCTATAGTTTTTATTGTTTTCATCATCATAATTTTGATTTCAAGTTTTTTGCAATGTCAAATTTCTAATTCTTTCAGCAGTAATGCATATGTGAAAAACTTCTATGGTAACTTCGCTTTGAATCCTTATAATCTTCTTACTGAAATTGAAAACACATCCAAACATCTAATTCAAACTGTTTATTCATTGAATTCAAATAAAAATAATTTGTCAAATCCTTTTTCCTATCTCCCAATAACTAACATAAGGATAATAGTGAAAAGAAGATGTTATGATTCTCCTGATATTTCTTGTGAAAATAAACAAAGTTTTAAAACTTTTGCGAATAACTCTTATGTTTATGACTCAGAAATAGGTGGCTTTCCATTATTTATTCAAACATTACAGAACAGTACATTAGAAACACATTTAAAAAAAATAGATGATCTTTTAGCAGATAATATTCTTGATAATTTTACAAAGCAAGTCTCTTTTGATGTTTCTTTTATTAATCCCACGACATATATGATCACATATTCGGAATTAATTTACACAATTTCACAATTAGGGGTTGTTAAAAAAAAATTTAATAATTTTAGTTTTCGTTATGATTATTATCAATTCCCTTTGGATATTTTTCGAGCTGTTTGCGAAGTATTTTTCCTATTTTTCTATCTCTTTTATTTCATGGGTGATTTTATCGCTATTTATTATGAAATAAAACACAGCAAAATAATAAAAGATCGGCAAAAAGAAAATGATATGACCAAATCTCACAACAAAAGGAATAAATGTTATGATTTCTTATATCAAGTATTTGAAGGGTTTTGGCAGCATATGAATAGATTTGGGAATATTTTGAATTTTTTCATTAATATCATTGGTTTTTTTATTATTCTCTTGTGGCTTGAATTTATTAGCAACACTGATGTCGGTGAAAGTTTGAAACATATAGATTATAAGAATTTGAGTTCGAATGAGTTTTCATATTTAAATGATTTCAATCAAAAAATAAAACAGAAAGAAGATTTACAAAACAATGGTTATTTTTACTTGATTGGGAGTTTTTTGTTTTTCCAATTTATCAATTTAATTGTCGATTTGATGAGATTTTCAGAAATAGGCAATTTTTATCTGTTTTTAATAATGAATGTCTTTAAAAAAGTTGTCTTGTTTCTGGTTTTTTTGTTCGTTTTTTTTTCTAGTTTTGCTATTTTTTTGAAAAATATCTTTGGATTGAATATTAGTGAGTTAAGTGATGGATATGTGGCTGGACTGTATCTATTCAAAATTTTATTGTCAGATGATTCACAAATTGAGGCTATGTGGGGTACATCTCCTTTGATAACGACCTTTTTTTATATAACATATTTCCTTTTGATTGTGTTTATTTTAATGAATATGTTTTTAGTAATCACTAAAAATGAGTTTTTATCAGCCCACAAAAATTTGTTAGATTTGAATGAAAAAATTAAAAAACCTAAAGAAAGGAAAAATCCTTTTGATTATAAGTTATGCTTTATTGCGAAAATCAAGAAATATTTCAATATTTTCAAATTGTCTCTCTTATTTTGTTTGAATAAAAACAAATATGCAAACAGAAAAAAAGAATTGGAAAGTTTCCAAGAACAAATAAATCAAGAGTCAAAAATATATTCTGAATTAGATTTCAATACTGATTTTAATACATTTCTTAAAGATTCTAATAAATCGGCTAATCAAGCCTTAACTGATGTTGAAAAACTAGTTCAAAAAAAGGATAAAAAGAGAAATTTCGTGATGTTCATTTGGAAAACCTTAGTTATGACAATAACCTTCATAATTTTTTCAACATTAATCACCTATTATTTTGATTCATCCACCAATTTTTCTATTATCAATGACATAAATATGAAGGTCACATTTACTCCTTCTCCGCCCCATATTCCACCAGAATATGCCTACCAAAATTTAATGCAGATTAATTCCAGATCTCAATGCATTTATTTCCTACAAAATATTTTCCCTTATTATTTTTCTCCATACATTTATATTGAGAACAAAAATTCCACAATAAATCCTGAAAACATCAATTATGGGCTTCTCGATCATGTTTTTCTTATTAATAATGTTATTCGTTTGACCGTTAGAAAGCGAAAATATGAGACAATAGCTTCAGAATTAGAAAGTTTGTTTCCTTATAAAATAACATCTACCTTTCCACGTAATTTTGGAAAAAATGAGGCTTTTGAAAACACTTCAGATGTGTTTATTCCTCATTTAAACAGAACAGTTACTTATAATTCGGAGGAAAGCTATTTGGGATTAGGTGGATATGTTATTTATGATCATTTTTCAAACGATTCATTCAAAGAACTCATTACAGGATTATTTGATAGTGGATTCCTGGATGTTGCTCTTAATTCGATTGTTGTTGATTTTATTACTGCAAGCTTTCAGGAAAAAGGCAGATTTACAAAGACAAATATCTATTTTGATGTAGATGATTCAGGGGTAGTTTCTACTCATGTCTATATAATGACTTTTTTTCGAAACGCTATTGAAGAAGTTTATGATGTTCTCATTTTGATCACTTTAATTTTAATTAGTCTATTATACTTGTTGTTTTTTTTGAAAACATTTTCAAATGTTCTTTCTCGAAAACGAAATTATGATACTTGGTTTACTTTATATATCAGAAATAGATTACCGAAAGTTCTTCTTTATCATCGAGAAATGCAAAATGCAGAAATTTTACGAAAACTCAAATTTATCTTCAATTTTAAATTAATGATCAATATGAGTTTTCTTATCTTTGGAGGCGGGTTCTTAATAGCAGTTAGTGTCTATGAATTACAAATTTTTTTATTTGAATCTAATGCGATGATTTTCAATCAATCTGTGAAAAATTTCCTTTATAACCAAATTTTTTACAAACCTCAAACAGATTCCTTTATCATAAATCATTATGGATTGGATATGAACGCAACTTCAGCAATTATGATAACCAATGGATTTGTGATATTTTTTGCTTCTTGTTCCGCTTTTGTTCTTGCAGGTAAAATAATTTTCTATTATTCAAAGAATGAGAGTTTCTATTTGATTATTCAAACTTTAAAGCGATCTTTTTTAGATTTTTTGGTAGTTTTGATCATTTTTTTTGGAATTTTAATGGCGTTTGTGTTATGCACTTATTTCGCCTTTGGAATGGAATATAGTGAATTTAGTAATTTTGATGTTGCGTTTTATAATTTGTTGGTCCCAATGGTTTATTTTGAAAATTTAGGGGTTTCTATCTTAAAAGATGATAAGCTTTTATTCATTATGTTGCTTCTCCCTTATTTTATCACATTTAAATTAGTTTGGTTAAACTTAATTATATCCATAATGTTCAAGAATTTCCAAAATTTCTTAGATCAGAATAAAACATTCAACGAATCCAAAAATATGAATTTAAGTTTGAAAGAATTCATCTATATTAGCCTTGATTTAATTAAAATTATGAAGAAAAATACCTCCATCAATGTAAATCAAATAAAATATCAAGATATAATATTGCAAACCTTGCAAAAAGTCAATATTCATCTTCCTTTTATTTCGATGAAAAATAGCATAAAAAATTCAGATAGATTAAAAAATGTGAATGTTTGGGCTGATGTTTGTTCAGAAGAGATAAGATATGAATATGATTCAAGGAAATTTCTCAAGGATAAATGTGATGAAATTATTAAAAATACTGTTAATTCCGCTGATGAATTTGGAGAAGATCCTGAATATGTTCAATTAAATCAAATTACTTTTAAAAGAATACCTATAGAATTTGAGTTAAGGAAAGTGTTTTGGGAATATTTCCGGATTGCTCATTTGTATTTTCATCGATATGATTATTATTTGCAACAAAAAATCGATGAAATAATGAAATCGAGAAAAATCAACGATTTTAAAAGTGAATTAAGCGTGTTAAAAGTTGAAAGTTTGAGACACATTGAGGGGGAAGATGAAAAAAATAGAGAAGAAGATGAAGTTGAGAAATTGAATGTTCAGGAAATATTGATGAAACTTGAAGAAAATTTAAAAAATTTGAAAAAATTGAGAGAGGAAGAGAAAATTTTAACAAAGAAAAAAAAATAATTTTTTTTCACATTTAGTTTGTAAATTATTCTATTGAATTCTAATTATTTATTGAGTTTTTAATGATTATTAATTGACGTTTGATGACTTTTTTTTTCTTTTCCCGTTAAAATCTTGATTAACCACCTTTTTTTGGTAAACGAACAAGAAAAAAAAAAAAGCAAATGCCAAAAATTCAAATTTTTAAAATTTTTTTTAAAATATAATATAGAGTTGATTTTAACTGACTACCGATTTAATAATTGTTTAAAATTAAAAAAAATCAATAATTTTTATATAAAAACTCTATCCTTGATGGCATTGCAAAGGAAGCCTCTCAATGAGCAAACTCTTTCTTCAATATCTAATACCCTAACCTCCTTCAACATTACAGGAACAACCATGAGTTTACCAAAAAAAACATTAAACAGAGAAGATAATTGTTCAACCAAAAAAGTTTTATCATTAATTTCTG